>Ga0208380_1000230_pt1 | contig 16198 bp, 18 predicted proteins | sample CryBogCBE27Jun07_FD_184570 | JGI IMG/M metagenome (GOLD analysis project Ga0208380, IMG submission 184570) | Freshwater microbial communities from Crystal Bog, Wisconsin, USA - CBE27Jun07 (SPAdes) | ecosystem: Environmental > Aquatic > Freshwater > Lake | place: Crystal Bog, Wisconsin, USA... | reverse complement strand
ACGCTGTACGTAAGAGTCAGCAGAAGGACAGGGTTTCGCTTGCCAAAGACATTGAAACCCAGCAGAAACTTATTGCTAGTCTTAACGACGAAGCGGCTCCAGTACGTGCAGAAGTACGTAAGGTCGAAGCCGAAGTTGGCCCAATTAAGTATATCGCTGCCTTTATCTATGGAACAACTCCAGATGAATCAATGCTCGAACGAGCAGTTACCTGGATCATTATCTTAATCGTTATTGTATTCGATCCGTTAGCTGTTATCATGTTACTAGCTAGTCAAATGACATTTGGTTGGAGCAAAGAACAAAAAGCAGATACCCCCGATCCTTATCTAGCAGATGTCGGCGAAAAACCAACACTAGAAGAAATAAAAGAAGATCCACTACCGGCCCCTCCGATGGATGTAGGTGTCACTGAAGTAGAACTACTAAAAGATTTAGAACCACTACCTCCCTTGTTTCCAGATCCAAAAACTGTTGAAGAACCCAGCGTTCCAATGACTGAAGAAAGCGAATTGGAAAAATGGAATAGAATGATTGAAGAAGCAGAGAAGGAAGTACTTGCCCAACAGTCTACAGTAGAAGAACGAGTAGCTAAAGGCGAAAGCTATATTAACAATGAAGGCCAAGAAATATCGGCTATCGATTTGCCAGTAGACGAATCAAAAAAAAAGACTTACATGATCAAGGACGAACAGGGACAGACGCAGATAGTGAACAAGCAATAGGCTACGTACAAAACCAAGAACAAGGCACTAGCAGTATTTGGAGAAGGGTAGTTGGCATAAATGCTATAGATCAACTTTATAAAGAATATTCAGATCACCAGTTTGAAGATTTCATAGTTGATCGTACAACAGAACCAGAGCTTGCTGACTTTGTAGAAGAAACTCGAAAACATGGTCCTAGATTTAGTGATTATCCAATAGAAAAAATAGAATACTTTGAAGAGCGTATACATGAACTTAGGAAAAATAACTTTAATAACTCCACCGGACAAACTGTTTAATTTAACTCTAAGTTATCTAATAGTTAAGCCGAGTATTTTAATTAAAGAACAATTTCAAACAATACTCAGCAAAAGTATTGACGACATAAATGTTTTTATTTTTGATGAAAATGAAACAGATATAAGTTGGTTATTGAGTGTAGCACAACAGGTTGATTGCATAATAATCGATGTTGATAACTGTGATCCAATGACTCGAAAATTTGTTACTTTTTTATTGGCTCAACCAAATACCTACTATATAACTAACGATGAGACAACACCTTATAATCTTATTAGTAAAAATAGAATTTATGATCTAAGCCAAATTGTTCAACAACTAGAGGACCAAGAGGAAGATGACGATATACAAGAGTAAGAAAGGAACAGGGGTAACTGTAAAGGAAGGCGAGAATATCAATCAAGCCTTGCGCCGCTTCAAACGAAAGATTGAAGACAGTAAACTTTTGGACGACTTACGTAAAAAAGAGTTTTACGAAAAACCAACCAGTATTCGTAAACGCCAAAAAGGTGCTGCCAAAGCACGTTGGCGTAAGAAGCTCGAAAAAGAGCAACTGCCCAAAAAAATGTATTGACACAGCAAACTAGTTCTGCTATAATGTTAGTATGAATACCGACATTATGATAGATTTGGAGACTCTAAATACAACTCCTGATTCTGCTATCCTTACAATTGGTGCTGTAAAATTTGATCCATTCGGATCTGAGATTAAAGAACCAAAAATGGATAGTTTTTATTGCAAAGTAGATTTAGATAGTTGTGATCGCATAGGGTTGACCACTAACGATGATACAATCGCTTGGTGGGCTAATCAAAGTAAAGAGGCACAAGAAGCTGCCTTTGATCCCGAAGGAAGAATTGATATCGAAGAAGCATTTGCTCGACTTTATAAATTCTGCTGGGGTGCTAAACGTGTTTGGTCCAATGGATCGTGTTTTGATATTATAATCTGTGAACATGTATTCCGCAAGATTAACCGTGCTATTCCATGGAAGTTTTGGGAAGTCAGAGATGTACGCACAGCGTTCGATCTAGGAATAGACCCTAAACGTCCTCCGGTAACGGCCCATCATGCTTTAGAGGATGCGTGGAACCAGGCAGTAGGCATTCAAAATGTCTACAATACTCTCAGAACTAGCACAACTAGCGGTGGCACTTACCTCGCTCCCTTTGCCAACCAAAGATAATATGCATTTTACAAATACCGACAATTCTATAGATTTCCCGCCGTGTGGATGTTATAGCTGTATGAGTAAAATTAAAGACGTAAACGGAATTAGTCCTACATCTTATACATTTATTGTATGCCCAAACTGCGGAAACAAACGTTGCCCCCGTGCAACAAACCATAATTTAGAATGTACCAATAGCAATGACCCTGGACAAAAAGGAAGTAGATATGAATAGTCAAGAACGTGAAGTAATGAACATTCTTTCAGAAGAATGTGCAGAAGTAATTCAAGCAATTAGTAAATGTCACAGATTTGGCATTGATAACTATAAACCAGGCAAGCCCAAAACTAACAGAGAACATTTAGAAGAAGAACTAGGCGACTTGTATGCCATGATCGAAATTCTACAAGAGATGGATGTTGTCAGTTGGACTAATATTGAAATGGCAGCCAAAGCTAAAAGAGAAAAACTTAAAAAATGGTCAACTATCGAAAACTTATAATCCTATTGGGGTTATTAGTCAGTTCGCATAGTTACGCATTTAATTTGCCAGGCATCACTGCTAAAAGTTGGTTAGTAGCAGATGGGTCTGGTCAGATACTACAAGGCGAACATACTACCGATGTTAGAAGTATTGCCAGCATCAGTAAACTAATGACCGTTATGATTGTTCTAGATCAAAAACAAGATCTAGGAGAACATATAGGACCTTACACACGTCAAGAACTTATTAATCTAGCATTAGTAAAATCTGACAATTCGGCAGCCAAACAACTTTGTGATCATTACCCTACAGGTAATTCGGGCTGTATACGAGATATGAATATCAAGTCTCGACACTTACAGTTAGTAAACACTAATTTTGTAGAACCTACAGGACTTAGTGTCATGAATGTAAGTACCGCTGAAGAACTGATCAAACTGGTGCAGGCCGCCAGCGAGTACCCGGAGATTACAGCCGCCGCCCAAATGAGCGAAATTAAAATAAAAATACGCAAGAAGTGGCTAGTGTTTCACAATACTAACCCCATCATAGGCAAAAAGTATAAATTTATAGTAAGCAAGACAGGGTTTATAAATGCATCAGGTGGGTGTATAGTAATGATGTTAGACACCGACATAGGACGCAGGATTGTAGTAGTGCTAGGCAGTAAGAATACTAAAACACGTATTCCTGAAGCAGATTTTATTGCCAAAAATTACTAGAATTTTTTTGTCAGTGATAAATAATTACGTGCTAAAACGCCGTAAGGGTTTAGTACACCGGGCATGGTGCCCACAATTACTCGCTTAATTAAAGGAGAATATTATGAGTAAAATCATCGGTATCGATTTAGGTACAACAAATAGCTGTGTAGCAATCGTAGAAAACGGAATTGCTAAAGTAATCGAAAACAGCGAAGGTGCTAGAACAACACCATCAATCATTGCATATACCAAGGACGAGATCCTAGTTGGTGCAACAGCAAAACGACAAGCAGTCACAAATCCAAAGAATACAATTTACGCAAGCAAGCGTCTTATTGGACGTAAGTTTGATGAGCAAGCAGTACAAAAAGACATTGACCTAATGCCATACACTATTATCAAAGCCGATAATGGTGATGCATGGATCGAAGCCAATGATCAAAAACTAGCGCCACAGCAAGTGTCAGCTGAAGTACTACGCAAAATGAAAAAGACTGCCGAGGACTATCTTGGAGAGGAAGTAACTAAGGCTGTTATTACAGTTCCTGCTTACTTTAACGATAGTCAACGCCAAGCAACCAAGGATGCAGGTAAGATTGCAGGTCTAGAAGTTCTACGTATCATTAACGAACCGACAGCGGCCGCACTAGCATACGGTGTTGATAAAGAGTCTAAGAAAGACCGTAAGATTGCTGTATATGACTTAGGTGGTGGTACATTTGATATTTCAATCATCGAAATTGCCAACATTGACGGCGACAAGCAAATTGAAGTATTATCAACAAACGGCGATACATTCTTAGGCGGTGAAGACTTTGACCAAGTTCTAATGGATCATTTGGTTGCAGAATTCAAGAAAGATTCAGGTATGGATCTAAAAGCAGATGTACTTGCTCTACAACGTTTGAAAGAAGCCGCTGAAAAAGCTAAAATTGAATTGTCATCAAGTCAAAGTACAACAGTTAACTTGCCATATATCACAGCAGATGCTAGTGGTCCAAAACACTTGAATGTAACTATTAGCCGTAGTAAGTTTGAAGGTATGGTTGAGAAACTAATCGAGCGTTCAATTGAGCCATGTAAAACAGCTATGGCAGATGCTAAGGTATCAGCCGGCGACATCGACGAAGTTATCCTAGTTGGTGGACAAACACGTATGCCTAAAGTACAAGAAGCAGTTGAGAAACTATTCGGCAAGGCTCCACGTAAAGACGTTAACCCAGACGAAGCTGTAGCCGCAGGTGCCGCAGTACAAGGCGCTGTGTTAGCAGGCGATAAGACAGACGTTTTATTGTTAGACGTTACACCATTAACATTGGGTATCGAAACAATGGGCGGTGTGTTTACCAAATTGATTGCTAAGAACACAACTATCCCAACTAAGCATTCACAAACATTCTCAACAGCAGAAGATAACCAACCAGCTGTAACTATTAAGGTTGCACAAGGTGAGCGTGAGTTGTTCAAGTATAACAAAATGTTAGGTGAATTCAATTTAGAAGGTATTGATCCTGCTCCACGCGGCTTGCCACAAATTGAAGTTACCCTAGACATTGACGCTAACGGTATCTTGAATGTAAGTGCTAAGAACAAAACAACTGGCAAAGAAAACAAGATCACTATTAAATCTGATTCAGGATTAACAGAAGCTGAAATCGAGCGTATGGTTCGTGAAGCTGAAGAAAATGCCGAAGCAGACAAAAAGGCAGCTGAATTGATCAATACTCGTAATCAAGCAGAAGGTGCTGTACATAGCCTACGCAAAGATTATAACGAGCACAAAGACAATTTAGACATTGCCGATCGCGAGTCTATGGATTCTGCTTTCGAAGCAGTCGAAACTGCAATGAAAGGAGAGGACGTAGAAGCTATCAATACAGCCGTTCAAAAGCTGTTTGAAAGCTCAACACCTTTACAAACTGCTAAACAAGCCGCCGAAGCCGCTAAGACCAAGGCCGCCGAAGAAGCACCAAAGGAAGGTGAAGTAGTTGACGCTGAATTCAAAGAAGTTGACAGCGACGACAAGAAGTAATATAATAAAAAATGTAGGGTGCCGATAGTCGGGCCCTACACATTCTTGCTTAATATAAGGAGATAAAAAATGGCAACAATGCAACTAAGAGCAATCGATCCAGCTCACTTGGCAAACCTAAGTAGAGCTCTTGTAGGTTTTGATACAATCTTTAATCAACACTTACAGCAACAAAATGGCAACTATCCTCCACATAACATTGTGAAGTATAGCGATAGTGAATATGCTATCGAAGTAGCAGTAGCAGGATTTAGTAAAGAAGAAATCACAGTACAAGTTGATCAAGATCAATTGATTGTACGCGGAGTTCAAACAAATAAAGATAACGATACTAAAGAGTATCTGCATCGTGGACTTGCTAGCCGTGATTTTGAACAAAGCTATACACTTGCTGAGTATATGGAAGTCAAGGACGCTGAGGTAAAAGACGGTATGCTGATCATCAGTATCGAACGTATCGTGCCAGAAGCATTACAACCACGTACTATACAAGTTAAATAATCAAACGGGGGAGGCGACTCCCCCACTATTAAAAACAGTTTTAAATTTATTAACCAACGAAAGATATATACAAATGCCAAGTACCGATATTCAAATCGACGAGAAAGTCAAAGTGATTGTAACAGAACCTAAACGTTGGAAGGTCATCTTACTAAATGATGACACAACACCAATGGAGTTTGTAATATCGTTGTTAGTTGATATATTCAAACATAATCCAGAAAGCGCCGAGCATGTTATGTTGCAGGTGCACGAAACTGGATCAGGAATCGCTGGAATATATAGTTTTGAAATTGCAGAAGCCAAAGCAGTTGAAGCAACTAATACTTCTAGAACTAAAGGTTATCCATTGCAAATTAAATTGGAGGAAGAATGAGCCTCCGAGAACTGACTAAAGACGCACACACAAATGCCGAGCGTCAAGAATTTGTAAAAATTCTTTTTAGTGGTAAAATTAATCCAAAAATTTACGCAACATTTTTAAAAAATCAACATCCGATGTATGAGATTTTAGAAGTGTGTGCTATGCCGCATGGACTATTACACGGGCTTCCAGATATTCGTCGTGCTCCTGCAATTAACAGTGACTTCATAGAATTGTGGGGATCCGAAGAAAAAGAAAAACCTCAAATTTTACCAGTCACTGATCGATATATCAAGCACATACTCAGTATCAAAGATGATCCTAAAAAACTTATGGCGCATATCTATGTTCGCCATATGGGAGATCTAGCTGGCGGACAGATGATTGCTAAAAAAGTTCCAGGCAGTGGTCGCATGTACCAATTTGAAGATCCCGAAGGCCTTAAAGTCGCTATCCGTGAACGAATCAGTGATGATATGGCCGATGAAGCAAAAGTATGTTTTGAGTTCGCCGCTCAACTGTTCAAAGAAATGCTAGAAGTTGTAGAGTACACAGATGAGTAAAGTTTGGGATACTCTAATAAATATTCAACATTTATTGGAGACCGAGTTTGGCAGGACTGGCATTGAAATCTTTGAGCCTGGAATGGATCGCTTCAATCAGCCTGGCTGGACTAATAGAGTCTGGGCTAGTGATCTGTATCGCCGTGCCCACGTTGATGTGGTTGATGCGCGAGATCAAAAAGGACTCTGGATGATGCATTGTTGCATCTTTCCGCATACACACAATCCTGCTCCAATTTACGGCTTTGACGTTATAGCTGGTAAGAATAAAATTACTGGCTGTTTTCACGATTATAGTTCTGCTGGCAATCCTAATCACCCTATGATACAATGGTTTGGTGAAGAAGTTGCTAAACTCGAATGGCGCAGAGAACGTGAATTGCCCGAGTGGGCACAGCGTATTTTTACCAAGCATATGGTTGCCGCTGGTAACGTGCAAGATGAAGCAGAACTAGAACAAATCACTAATCTAGCTCGCACAACTCTAGCACACTATTTAGAAACCGTAGGTGAAACTAATAATACAGTAATTAGCACCAAATATGAGCAGAATTTCTATGCCCAAAATCAAAAACAAAACCCACATACACCGCGTGTAATGGCTAGTTTAGGGCTAGATGAAGAGGATGTACGTGTGTTTATCCAGGAATGCCTGTTCCCCGAAATAGTATAAATATTGTACTATGCGAATTATTGACGTTCTATCTGAAGATGAATTTGTTCTTGAAACCCCAGAACAAGTTCGTGCTGACATCATCCAAAAAGTTAACAAGATAGCCGATGAGCCTGATCTTATTAACGTCCTACACTATGCTAACCAATATGCTTTTAAGAAAGAAGTTGGAAAATTATCAACTGTAAAAGGTTATAAAGAAAATGTTTCTAACATTATTTTACAAGCAGTTGGTAAAGTTCAAGCACCCGAAGCGCAAGTTAGAGCATTCTTAAAAAGACTAGCCACAGATGGTATTATCAAAGAAAATCTATTATTAACACCCGGTGCTGTACACAGCATGGATCAAATCGTTGATACTAAATTTTTACCAATGTTCAAGGCCATACAACTTGATCTATTTGAAAAAATATCAGGTAAGATGGGTGAAAAAGGTGACGTAGGTAAAGGGGAGTACCTACTGTCAATTTTAAGTCCAAGAATTATTCGTCGTGGAGCACCTGGTGATATTGCCATTGCCGATGTTAAAGTAGAATTAAAAGCAGGTCAAAGTGGACGATTAGGTCCTGCAGGTAGTCAAGCATTGGCAGGTCGTTTTGACGAGTTTATGGCGGCATGCACTAGAGCTAAACTTATTACTCCACAGGCCGCACAACAAGCACAGGCTAACCCAACAGCGTTTAATCCATCTTTGAATATGACAGCATTTAGTCAGTTCTTCGGAGCCCATACTAAAAAAGCATTGGCTCATATGCTTAAGATGCATTATCCAACTTTAAACACAACAGCAATGGCCAATGCCTGTGTAAATGGAAATGCTATCGACGGTGCGGCTCTTAAAGCTGAAATGTTAAAAGCATCGTATCATGTATATCAAACAGCCAAAGAGTTTGATGGTATATTACTAACAGATTACGGTATTAACAAATACCTATACATGAACACTCCAGACAGTGCCGCACAAGCCGCACCATTCTTGACAGTTAAGTTCCCTAGTTGGACCGACACTCAAAGTAATACTATAAAAATTACCCTCAAGGGTAGAGCATAAAGTTCTTAATCTAGATTAAGAAAACCGCTAATATAATTCCTTCTACTAATGTCTTAAATAATAATAAGACTTAGTGGGAGCAAAGACCATGTCGAAAAAGCTATTATTAGCATTAGTACTATTGCCATCACTAACGATGGCAGCACCTCTGAACGACTTTACATTTAAAAGTCCGGCCTTTAATGGCAATGGTTACGGCACATACGTATTAACCATAGAAAACGAACAATACACTCGACAACAAACTATTAATCAAGCAGTACAGGCAGCCGCCCAACAGGCCAAAGCTGACGCGGCCAACACTCCAATTAATCAGTTTTTAACAAACTTAGAATCACGTATCTACGCACAGATTAGTCAAAACACAGCAACAGCTATGTTTAGTGGCACTTCAAGTACTTGCGTAAGTTCAGCGGCTTGTTCATTCCAATTTGATGCAAATACAGCAATCAGTTGGTACTGGGCAGGATCGAACATTGTAATGCAAGTTACACAGCCGAGCGGATCTAGTACTATCACAGTTCCAACTGGATCATTTAATATGACTGGACATTAAGATGAAAAAAACATTACTTGCCCTAGCCATTCTTACAGCATTAAGCGGTTGTGCAGTTACACAAAAGATGGGTGTAGAGTACAAGCCAGAAGTTGCAGAACGTAAACTGCAAAAAGAATTTGATACAATACCTACACCAAACGGTCCAAAGGTCACTGTAGCAGTTTATAGTTTTAAAGATATGACTGGACAACGTAAAGCTGACGCCAAGTATGCTAGTTTTTCAACAGCAGTTACACAGGGTGCTGAACCATTCTTAATCAGCGCACTACAAGATGTCGGACATGGCACATGGTTTGATGTTGTTGAACGTGTTAACATCGATAATTTAATTAAAGAACGTACTATTATCAAGCAAATGCGTGACATGTATGAAGGCCCGAATGCCAAGCAGTTGATGCCATTGCAGTTTGCAGGCATTATTATAGAAGGTGGCATCATTGGCTATGATAGTTCGAGCGAGAGTGGCGGTGCCGCATACCGTTGGTTAGGCATTGGTCCACAGACTCAATATAGCAAGGACATAGTCACTATCAGTTTACGAGCTGTTAGCGTAAACACAGGTAAAGTGCTGGCAACTGTGTCAGTTACAAAGACTGTATATAGTACAGCAGATAGTTTTGCTATGTTGAAATTCTTCAACGACGGCACACAGGCCTTTGAAGGAGAAACCGGATTAACTATTAACGAACCCGGAACATTGGCAGTTAAAGCAACTGTTGAAGCCGCAGTAGTTGAGTTGATCAAAGAAGGACAACGCAAGGCTGTGTGGGATTTTAGAGAACCGCCCAAGCCAGTGGTCCTAAACAAAGTTGAAGAAGCGGCACCAGTAGTAGCTGAAGAACCAAAATTACAACCAAGAGTGACAGAGGATATTGCGGCTAAAGAAGGTGTAGCTCCTCCAGCAGTAACAAATAAAGTTTCACCATTCTCAGATGAAGAACAAACAAAATATCTTAAAACAGCGGCTTATTTGTATGCTAAACCTAATACAGAAGCACAGAAGCGTTGGCAGCTGAAAGAAGGTACACGTTTGAATGCCAAACAAAAAGAAAACGGATGGTGGTTTGCGAAAGACGACCAAGGACATGGAGGGTACGTCCAAGAGAGTGATTTAGGAAATGAAGTAGTAACCAAAAAATAACAAGAGGATTTTATCCCAGGAGCGATGTCGGAGAAATCCTGACATTAAACAAAAATGGTTCAAAGTATAAAAGGCGCTGGCAGTTTGTCGAGAAAAGTAACTGCAATTCTGGTGTTGTCTGCGATGTCGACACTGGGACATACAGCTGATAATAGTATCTATATTAATCAGTCAGGTAGTACAAGTACAATTAACATGACTCAAGATGGTGCGGGGAACGTAGTCCGCGGTGTGCAAGGTGTAGGTGGTGGTAACACTACTCCGGCAGTCATCAACGGTGACAGCAATACTGTTAATGTTAATCAAGTTGGTACAGGTAACACATTGAACTTTGGTATTCAAACTACCATTGATTCTAATCCACTTACTAACGGTAACACATTTAACTATAGTGTAACTGGTAACAACGCTACAGCAACTATTGATAGTAACAACAATGGTGCAGGAACTAGTGCTAGTAATTATTTGAATGTTACCCAAGCTGGTAACTATGCAGGATTAACTGCTAACATACTAGGTTCTAATAACAGTATCGTTGCAAGTACAGCAGGTGGTAGTAACAATACTATTTTAACAACTACTAATGGTAACAGCAATACACAAACTATTGCAGTAACTGGTGGCGGCGCCAACTCTGTAACTATCAACCAAGGCATAGGTGGAACAGCAGTGACTAGCGGCAGTCTAGCAACTACTAATAATAATGGTGTTGTAAATCTAAGCATTACTGGAGCAAGTAACGCAGTAACTATTGCTCAGACCAGCGCAGGATTTGCAGATACCACTGTACTAAGTTTAAATGGTTCAAATAACGTAGCTAATATTCAGCAGAACGCAAGTGCTGGAAATACAACTGTAAACATTCAAAGTACAGGAAATAGTAATCATTTTAGTATCAGCAGTAACGCACATTAAAAAGGTATAGCAGTGAAAGTATGCAAGATAACTTTTACAATTTTGCTCAGTTTATCATTCAATGCTTATGCAGGCATAGGAACGATTACTGAGCAAAATGCTGTTCCAGGTTCAATAGTAAGATCTAATAAATCCTTACCTGGAGTAAAAGGGGCTGGTGTTGAAATGGCTGATGCTATCAATACTACAAAAGGCAAAGTAGGTATTACATTTGCCGATGATACTAAAGTAGAAGTAAACGAAAACAGTAAACTAGTTATTGACGACTTTGTCTATGATCCTAAATCAAGCAAAGGCGGTAAACTAGCAATGAAGTTTGCCGCAGGCACTGTCAAATATGCATCAGGTGCAATCGCACATAACGATCCAACTAAAGTAGCAATTAATACTCCCAGTGCAACAATCGGTGTTCGTGGTACCGACTTTACTGCTACTGTAGATGATGCTGGCGTTAGTACAATTATATTATTACCTAGCTGTCCGATTAATCGAATCATTCGTGATATCGAAGCAGAATGTAAAGTAGGAAAAATTGAAGTTTATAATGACGCAGGTAGTGTCATGTTAGACAAAGCGTTTCAAGGCACTAAAGTAGAAAGCCGTGGAGTCGCTCCGATGAAACCAACTGTCTTAAAACTATCATTAGATAATATTAACAATTTATTAATAGTTAGTCCACCGTCAGAACTAAACAAAAAAGATAAAGTAGAATCGCAAACTAGGGTATTACAAGTAGGAGATATGCTGGCTGTAAATTATCTAAAACAAAACTTCTTAGAAAATGAATTTCAAAAAGAAGGCCCTGTTTGGGATAACCCACTAGCTAAACCACTACTACAACAATACTTCCTAGAAGATATTTTTAATATTTTAAGCCAACAGTTGCAACAAGAAGCCTCGGCTCTGTTGAGTAATCAACTAAGTCCACAGGCACAACTATTCCCAGATTGGTTCAAGGCCAGTTTAGTTACTAAAGAAGTAACACCCACAACAGCAACACTATGCCGTCCAGACGGTAGTAGTAACGTAGCTTGTATCAGTGTACCTAAAGATCAAAATACAACAACTTTTATTCAACAAGCAGATGGTGTGAATATTAAGAACCGTATCAATGCTGGCGGCAATACTATTATTACACTAAAACAGAACTAATGAAACGTCTAATACAATTCTTATTTCTTGTGTCTATATGCGTTAGTGCATTTAGCCAAGCATCTGGATTGGCTGATTTAAAGTTTGGACAATATCAAGTTGCCGATAGTCAGTGGAATGTAAGTGCATGTATGTACTCATCCACTTGTCAAATTTATTCAAAGAATCCGGGAACTGCTTATAAGATTCCCTGGACCAGTGGACAAGTACAATGGTCTGCTGGAGATTATATTTCTTTTGTTGCAACCGGTGATACGACTAATCCGTGGAAAGCAATAGAATACACTAGTAATGGCACACAAAAAGCAGTAATGGGTACTGGACATATTATCAATATGGGGGCAAACTATTTTTTCTTCGTAGGCAATGATAATAACACTGGACAGTTGTTTAGTATGACCAGTGGCTTTTCTAACACAAGCGGAGTTACTTGGACTGGTACACTAAATCCAACTGTGGCACAAGTTAATGCATACGCAACTAATGGAAGTACGACTCCGTTAGCACCAGGTCAAACTGTAACACCTGCCGCTCCTCCTCCTGTAGTGCATTATACAACGGGTACTGAAATGAATGTAGCAGGCGGCGGCAGTGCTTATGCGTTTGTATATCAAGGCAATAGTTCAGATTATAGTACTGTACAACAAATAAAATCAGGAGCATACTGGCATTGTGCTAATTGTGATAGTGGACAAACTATGTATGGTAGGGTCGCTAGTGTTGTTGATAACGGTAATGGTTACTTCTACATTTACCTAACTGATAACAACGGCAATGCAATCTCGCCGCAAAGTGGTAAGAGTTATACATATAGCGATACTTCGCTAGCGCCAACAGTAACTGGAACTAGTAGTTCAACTATTATTACAACTACAGTATCTGGATCTACTACCTACACATATAGTCAGCCTGTTACTATTACTACATGGAGTGACGGTACTACTACCACAGCCAACAATGGTTCTGCTACGCTAATAAGTTCAACAGTTTCAGGCGGCAGTGGAGGAATTACTCAACAACAACAAAACGATATTAATGCGTTTAATGCAAATCCAATTAATGGTTCTGGAATCTATATCGATCAAGTAGGTAATTACGACATTGTAACTATTGTGCAAAATGGATCTCATAATTTAATCGGCGGAGTTAATCAACAAGCCGCAAAAATAAGAGATAGTAATAATAGTATTAGTATCAAACAAGGTAACGGCAACATAGGTAAGAACGAAATCGATATGAGTGTCGTCGGTGGCAGTAATAATTTATATCTAGTACAAGCCAGCGATCCAAACAAAGTTAGCGCAGGGGACAACTACCAAAAAGTAAATGTCAACGGATTTAGCAATACAGTAACTACCAGCCAAACTAACGATGGCGGACTGCAAGGACATTTTGCTGAAATTGATGTTACTGGAAATTACAATAGTGTAAGTGTTACGCAGAGCAATAACACACAAAAACAAGCGTTCGTATCAGCTAACGGTAATAACAATATAATTCAAACTACACAGTCTGGTACCGGCGCACACTATGTAAGTGTTACTGAAATAGGGAACGGAAATAGTGCTGTGGTTAACCAAAGCGGATCTACTGCTAACTCAGCAACCATTACCTTGACCAATGCCGGTGCACCTGCCAGTGTTAACTTAACACAAACTGGCGGACAAAATTATAGTGTAAATCAAACTTGCTATACAACTTGCGGTACTATCACAGTTAGACAAGGTAACTAGTATGATTATCATGTTTAGTTTGCGTATGTATACTCCAGAGTATAAAAAATATGCGGATGAAGTAGGAGATTATATACAAAAATGTGGCGGTGAGTTTGCAGTACGTAGACACGATGTAGAATTTACTGTTGAAGAAAGATTTAAGGATTTTGTTTTAATACAATTTCCATTTTTAGAGGAAATACCATTATGTTACTAGTGCAGATACTTGGTGGTTGTTTTGGGTTTACAGTTGCCTATATCATGTGTCGATTGATTGAACTACCTTATGAGCGTAGTACCGCAAAAGCTCGTATTAAATATCTAGCAGAAGTAGAAGAACTGCGACAAAAGCGAATTCAAGCACAAAAACGCTAGGCAAAAACAGCATAAATACTGAATGCTGAAAAAAATCCTTTTAAGCCCTTGGACTGCTCTATTAACCCTAGCGTTAGTAGTGGGCATACGTATTGCAGATCCTACATTTGTTGAAAGTGTTAGATTACGTTATTTTGATACATTAATAACATCAAAATCTTCAACTGAAAATAATATCTATGTAGCCAACATAGATGAACCTACTATAGACAAGTATGGACAATTTCCATTTCCACGGGACAAGTACGCAGAAATAATCAATTCCTTATACGCACACAACGCCGGTATGGTTGTGTTTGATGTACTAATGGCAGAGTCAGACAGGTTTGGCAAAGACACTGTATTGGAATCAGTATTGCGCACACAACAAAGTGTTGTTCTTCCTAGCAATCCTACAGGTGGCAAGACTAAAAATAATCCACGTGCCCCTGGATCAGCAGTCATTGGAGTTGAGTCTAGCGGAGCGATCGTAGAATATCCTGGTATTATTGCTAACATACCTCGATTAGAAAATTCAGCTGCCGGCGTAGGTATCATTAATACCATGCCAGAAATTGACGGTGTAAACCGTCGTATGCCTCTAGTAATTAAAGTAGGCGACAAGATATATCCAGCATTGAGTTTAGAAGCATTGCGTGTGGCCACGGGTAATAGTACGTTCCAAGTTAAACTAAGTGACTTCGGTGTAGAAAAAATGCGATTACCCGGTGACATAGGTATTATTACTACAGACAATGTTGGACGAGTGTGGATAGACTGGAGTCAAAAATCTAAATCATTTAGCATTACTGATATTCCTAAAGATTTAAATGGTGCCATTGTAGTCGTTGGTGTAACAGCCGCAGGTATCGCTAATCCTGTTCCTACAAGTTTAGGACCTGTATGGCCTCATGAAGTTCAAGCCGCAGTAATGGCCACAATGATTAATAAAGTTGTTATTGAGCGTCCAGCATGGGCTGACTACGCTGAGATAGGTGCCTTGGCAGTATTAGGCATAGTATTACTATTTTTAACAAGGTGGGTATATGTTGGATTGGCTAGCACCATTATTTTTACTATTCTTGTTGTGTTTTGTAGTAGATGGCTCTTTACGAATTATTTGTATCTGCTCGACGCTACTATGCTTGGCGGCGGCATATTGCTTGTTGCTTTACATGCCTATGGTGTAAAATTCGTAAGCGAGTTCTTGCAGAAACAAGCGATCAAGAAACAGTTTGCTGGTTACTGCTCTAAAGAAGTTGTAGAGTTACTACAAAAAGATCCAGACTTGATCAAGCGCGGTATTCGTAAAGACGTGTCAGTTATGTTTAGCGATTTACGTGGGTTCACTCCTATCGGTGAACACTACGGGGATGATGTTGCTGGACTGGGCAAATATATGAACGGTTACATGGATGCTATTAGTCAGCCAATGTTAGATAACAAAGGCATGATTATCAAGTATGTAGGCGATGCAAGTATGCACATACATGGTGCTCCAATTGAAGACCCAAATCACGCACATACTATTGTCAAAGTAGGCTTAGAGATGCTAGACAAAGTAGACGAATATACTAAGATTATGGAAGCACAAGGATTACCTCCTGCGGCTATGGGCTGGGGCTGTAACTCAGGTATTGGCTTTATTGGCGAAATGGGTTCAACAGAAAGACACAGCTATGATATCTTGGGTGACATGGTTTCAACAGCCGCTCGTTTAGAAGCACGTTGTAAGGCCTACGGTGTGTTATGTATTATTGGTGCTGAAACATACAATCGTACTAAGGATGACTTCTTCTATCTAATGCTA
>Ga0208380_1000229_pt1 | contig 16200 bp, 38 predicted proteins | sample CryBogCBE27Jun07_FD_184570 | JGI IMG/M metagenome (GOLD analysis project Ga0208380, IMG submission 184570) | Freshwater microbial communities from Crystal Bog, Wisconsin, USA - CBE27Jun07 (SPAdes) | ecosystem: Environmental > Aquatic > Freshwater > Lake | place: Crystal Bog, Wisconsin, USA... | reverse complement strand
CACCAAGGATTCTTGTTGACAGGATCCTTGGTTCTGGTATAATTGATGTTTTAATGATGAGGAATTGATATGGCGACTCGTTCTATGATTGGTGTTATGCACGGTGACAAATGCAAGGCAGTTTATTGCCATTGGGATGGTTATTTGGCACATAATGGTCGTATTTTGTTTGAAAATTATGATTCTGCAAAAGCAAACCATTTGGTTTCTCTAGGCGATATTAGTTCATTGCGTGAAACTATTGGTGAAAAACACCCATTTAGTTCTCTTGATACTGATAATCTCTCATATGAGAAATATCAAGAAATATATGGTAAAATGACCACATTTTTTGGTCGTGACCGTGGTGAAACTGGTGTGGATTTCAAAACATTTGACACCTATAAAGAAATGGTTGAATATGGATCCGATGTTGGTGCTGAATACTATTACATTATGAAAGATGGCCAATGGTATTATTCCAATTTTGATACCAGTTTGACCCCGATTACCGCTTATATGTTTGAAGAATTTGTTGCATAAAAACAACACTTCTCCACTTTTCTGTTGACATTCCGTCCAAGTCTGGTATAATTGAGTCTTCTTTGATTGATAGAGAGTTTATATGACACAAATTTTTATGAAAAACGGCAAATTTGCGGCAGATATCAATGGCAAAGTTGTTACCCGTTCTAAACGTGAACACCTTGAATACGTTATGCGTAAAGCCGGTGTATTGTCCACTCCTACTGCACCAATTACTATGCGTGAAAAGTGCCCGTTTTCTCCTACCAAACGCTTTGAGTTTATCAACAAGTTTATCAAATTGCTTGGCCGTGGTGCCATCAATTCATTCATTGTGACTGGTTCTGGCGGTATTGGCAAGACCACTGCCGTTGTTAATGCACTCAATGAAATGGGTTTGCAAGAAGATACACCAACAGAACCCAATGGTGACTTTATGGTTATCCGTGGTTTCTCCACTCCTCGTGCATTGTATGAAACATTGTGGAATTTCAAAGACAAAATTTTGGTTCTTGATGATGCCGACCAAGCATGGAAAGATCCATTGTCCGCTAATTTGTTAAAAGCTTGTCTTGATGACAAAAAAGTCCGTATTGTAAACTGGTCCACATCCCGTGAAGATTCGGAAGTTCCAACCCGTTTTGTTTATACTGGCAAAATTGTGTTTGTGTCCAATTTGTCTATTGATAACTTTCCTCAAGCCATTGTGTCACGTTCACAAAAAGTTGATTTGACGCTTGATATTGACGAAAAAGTTGAATTGATTACTGACGTTATCAAAACTACTGATTATCCCAAACAATATCGTGACGATATTACCAAGTTTGTTGTTGCATATGCAAACAAAGCTAAAGACTTGAATATCCGTTCCGCATTGTCATTGTTTACTTTGCGTGAGAATTTCGGTGACGATTGGGAAGATATTGCACGTTACTCATTCTGTAACTAATTTTTAATGGAGTTTATATGATTCAAACAGTTATCTTGGGTAATGCTATCTTTCACCTTAATGGTGAAGTCCATGAATTTAATTTGACCGATCCAAATCATCTTGTAGTTACCAAACCAACATATGTTAAACCAAAAAAAGTACCAACCAAAAAAGTTTTTACTAATAAAGTAAATGTTACCAAAACATTATCCATGCGCCAACAAGTAACTAACCTTTTCACAAAAGTTGGTGAATCACACACTATGGTTGCAAAAAACAGTAAAACGGTCCGTGGTGGATTTTATAGTAATGGTTGGACTTGTTCAATGGAAGAATTGAGTACCTCTCCTGACGGTACACGATATAATGTTACCCGTGTTTCATGACATATACATTAGATTATAGGCGCATTAACAATAGTATTTTGCGCTATTACTGTATTTTGAAAGATGATAAGTTATTATACTATTATCTTTCAGAATATGATGCAATTATGAAGTTGAAGGAACTATAAAATGAACGATAATACAATTGGATATGCTTTCAAAGTTGGCCAACAATACTTGGCTGAATCTGGTACCGATTATCGTACCAATATCCGGACCAAACGGAAGGCTTTAATGGTTTGCCATGCCATTACTAATGCACATTTGGCTGGTTATATTACACGGAAACAGAAAGAAGAAACGTCTAAGATTATCAAGCACCGACTGAATGGAAAACCATCCTTCATTGGTTGGTTGAAGGAACAGGTGCCACAATCGGAAGCGGAACGGATCACATTGGACGCCTCGGATAACGATTACCAAAACATCCAGCGACACCGTTTGGAATGGATGAAACGGTTGGAACACGAATTCAAAAATACTGTTGCATAAAAACAACACTTACCAAAAAGTCCTTGACAATCCCACCAACTCTGGTATAATTGAGCCTTCAATGAATGAGGGCTTTTTTTATGTTTGAACAAACCGTATTATCGCAGATTAGCCAACATATTAAAGACGGTGAAACGGCCGAATTTGTTAATGGCACATTATTTGTTACTGGCAGTAAAAACACCGTAAGAGACATTTATATTACTTTGTGTAATATCTACCGTAAACGATTCGTTGAATGGAATCATGTGGCAGATAATGAATACGCATTTGACTTTATTTTACCTAAGGATTAAACATGATTACACCATATACCGAACGCCAAAAGGCATTGATTGTTAAGAATATCCTTGCGGCTTGTGAAGATATTGAAATGCTTAATAACACCGGTTATAAGTTCATTTACTTGTGTTCTGGTTTCATTGCACATTATGATTTGAATGGTTTTAAAGCCGCATATAGTAATCACCGTGAATTGGCTCATGATATCATTATGAATGGTCGTTATAACCAATACAATAACTTTCAGCCAAATGATAAAGATTATGCTTACTACATGAGTAAGAAAGATATTTACAATGCTATTTTGAAGGAGTTAACCAATGTATACTCTAATGCGTGAAACAACCAAATGGACTGATACCGATGCCAATACCAATGGCACCTATGTGTTTGAATCCAAACCAAAAGGTAAGATTGGTAAATTGGTTGGTTATATCAGTCGTTTGTCTGATGAGGTAAAGTGGTTCAAAGCACCATTGTCTATTGATATACGTGGTCGGTCTTTTGTAGAGGTAGGAAAATGAACGAACGAATTAAACAACTTGCTGAACAGGCTGGCATGTACATTGTTGACGATGAGTTTTCAACTTATGGAAAGTTTGCAGAAAAGTTCGCCGAGTTGATTGTGCGGGAATGTGTAGAGGCTTGTAGCAGAGCAAATGAGATTAGGCATTTTGTACCACCGACTCAACAGCAAGTCGTGTTGAGTTGTATGGATGAGATTGAAAGAACCTTTGGGATTAAAAAATGAGGTACTATAGTTTTTGGGATGGTGTTGACAATTTAACAACATTATCTGAAGTGGAAATTCACAAATCCTATTGGGATTATTGGTATGCCGCAATGTGTAGAGAATTTGGTAAAGAAAAAGTGGATGAATGTTATTCTGCTGAAGATTGTTTACAAGATTGGATAGTTGTTCATTGGGCTTGGGAAAGTAAAGAATGAACGAACGAATTAAAGAACTTGCCGAACAGGCTGGTGGAGAATTTTATGAAGGATTTGCTGGAAGTACGAACTTTGTCAAATTTGCAGAAGATGATTTTGAAAAGTTCGCCGAGTTGATTGTGCGAGAATGTGCCGCTATTTGTCAAGATGTGGATGGCGAGGATAGCATTGAAGCTAAGTCAGGCAGACAGGATTGTGCGGTAGAGATTAGAGAACATTTCGGAGTTGAAGAATGAACGAAGAATTTGAAATAGCAGGAGTGATAGGAACAGAAAAGTTTCCTGAAGTTAGACAATTATGGGACGGGCATACAGTCCATACCAATCAATCTGACGAACGAACTGTGCCTATGATGTTTAAGAATCTTCCTGCTGGTACGCAACTATTCATTAAGAAAACAAAAGATGAACCGACGAATTAAAGAACTTGCTATTAAATCATGGTTAGTTAGCGAACATAAAGGTAAACTGCTAAGTTGCCATCGAGAAGATGCGGACTTGACAAAATACTTAGAAGATTTTACTGAGTTGATTGTGAAAGAGTGTTTGGATCAATGCTATAATCGTGGTATGAATGATGAACTGTATGCCGGGCAACTAAAGGCCGCCGCGTATATTAAAGAACATTTCGGAGTTGAAGAATGAAAGTAGTAATCAATGTTTGTTTTGGTGGTTTTGGTTTAAGCCAAGCCGTATATGACCGTTACAATGCATTGACAGGTAAAAACGTTAAATATCAAAATGATATTACACGAGATGATATTGTATTGGTTCAAGTGGTTGAAGAACTTGGCCAAGAAGCCAATACTCGTTACTCTGAATTGAGAGTGGTGGAAATTCCAGATGGAACCTCTTGGTATATCCATGAATATGATGGTAGAGAAGAAATCCATGAAACACATAGGTCTTGGTGCTGATTCTATATCACCAATTATATAAATATGGGTGGGTATCACGGTCTTGCCGGACCTATACCCTCTAACCATTTCTAATATAATCGGAGACTATAATGGCCAGCACTATTATATATTCCATATACAAAGCCACTAATACAATTACTGGCAAAGTGTATATTGGATATACATCTAAAGACTTAGCACATCGTATCAGAGAACACAAAAATGATTCTAAAAGGTGTGGACCCAACTCAAAGTTTTATAATTCAGCAAAAGAACACGGTTGGGACTGTTTTATTTGGGAAACAATTTACCAATCCTTAGATAAATTGTATTGTAGGGATGTGATGGAAAATTATTTTATAAACCAACACGACTCATACCATAATGGATATAATGCAACCATGGGTGGTGAAGGTATGGATACTGAAACCGTAAGTAAAAGAAATAAAAAACTGTGGAATGATCCAAACTCAACATTCAATAGTGTTGAACATAAAAATCATTTAAAAAAAATGGTGGAGAATAATTGTGGAAATTATACCGTCACAAACCCACAAGGAAACATTTTTAAAATTAAAAATCTTAGGCAATTTTGTCGTGAGAATAATTTGGACCAAGCAGCAATGTGTGCTGTGGCCAAAGGCAAAAGAAATCATTATAAAAAATGGCTCTGTTGTAAGACCCAATAACTTTGTTTTATAACTTATAGTTACTATAAAGTTTAATCTCAATGGTCAACACCGAGACTTTAACACTTGTCAAGCGATTTGTCAAGAATAAATGTGGTAAACTTGGTGCTTGACAACTACCAAATTTTGTGATAGAATTGTGCCACTTTTTAGGAGTTTGTGATGGGAAGAACGAAAGATTTGTTCAATGAAATTGTAGATATGTATGAAAACGGTTATGATTCAGACGATATTGCGGCTGTTTTGACTATACCGGTAGAAGATGTGCAAGCGTTGTTAGATAGCCTCAACAACCCCAGCGCCAACAATGTGCCTTATTGATTATGGAGAATTTGATGAACAAGAACCAAAAAGCCTTTATTGCGGCTTCTGAACGCAAGTATGGTGTGTCTGCAACTTTAACCCGTGACCAGATTAGTGATTTGGTTGAAGAAGCAAACCTGCCCTATCCATTCTGGTTGACCTCTAAAGCCGAACACCGTGCTGGTCGAGGTGCTTACCAAGTGCCTATGTTGCCTGCTGGTGATTTGCCCAATGCTATCAAGGTAGCAGAACCTGAACTGGCAGAAGTTGACCTTGCACAAGTTATGGTCTTGCGCCAGCCTAAGTTGCAAGATGATTCCGATACCTCAATTCCTGTAAAGTATCCTGATTATGTTCCGTTTGGTTTCTTCAAAGACTTGCGTAACATTGTTAAGTCTAGCATGTTCTATCCTGTTTTCATTACAGGACACAGCGGCAATGGTAAAACCTTAATGGTTGAACAAGTGGCGGCCGAGTTGTCTCGTGAATGTATTCGGGTAAATATTTCAATTGAGACAGATGAATCCGACCTTTTGGGTGGTCCTACTCTTGTTAACGGTAATGTGGTCAATCGTGATGGTCCAGTAATTATCGCCATGAAGCGTGGTGCAATTTTGCTAATTGATGAAGTGGATCGTGGTAGTTCAAAATTGATGTGTTTGCAAGGTATTTTAGAGGGTAAACCTTATTACAATAAGAAATCTGGTGAGTTGATTGTGGCTAAACCTGGTTTCAATATCATTGCTACCGCCAACACCAAAGGTATTGGTTCTGATGAAGGTAAGTACCTTGCACAGATTTTGGATTCAGCATTCTTGGAACGGTTCCCTATTACTGTTGAACAAGAATATCCTGATGCAAAAACCGAAACAAAAATACTATCACCTCTGATTGATGACCAAGATTTTGTTAAGTGTTTAGTTATGTGGGCCGAGGTGGTCAGAAAATCATATGCCGAAGGTGCTATTGATGAGATTATCTCTACTCGCCGTTTGGTGCATATCGCCAAGGCTTATGAAATCTTTAAGGACAAAATGAAAGCAATCACTTTGTGTGTAAACCGTTTTGAAGAAGAAACAAAAACGGCCTTTCTGGATTTGTATTCAAAGATTGATGCCAAGGTTAATGCACCTGAAACACCTGCTGTTGAAGCACCAAAAGCAGACCAAGAAATTCCATTTTAAGGAGAATACATTATGATTAAGACAGTTCGCAGCGGCAAACAAAATCGCCATGAAAAGATTACGGTGACATTGTTAAGTGGTAAGCCTGTAACACCTGATGAAATCAAGGCCTGCTTTACAGGTACTGACCAAGAATCGGTCATGTACCGATTGAGCACCAACATCTATAACATCCGATTGGATGGTGGTGTTATCAAGGTACACAAAGATGGTCGTAAGGTCAAGGCGTACCAATTGATGAATGCACAAGAGTTTAATGCTGAAGGTCGTTACATTGGTCGTAAAGTTGCCACGGCCGTGTCCACCACTCGTCCTACTGTGACCTATACCACAGTAACCGAAGATGAACTGGAGATTGCATGAGAATCAAAGCCTTGAGTAAATTTGTTGATGGACTCACAGCAGGACCAACCGCATTAGAAATGGCTCAACGTGAACTTGAAGAAGCAAAGGTTGATATTCTCAAGGCATTTACCAGTCGTGAATATGCTGATGCAATGGTGCAATACAATCAAGCACGGATTGATAGACTGACCGATTACATTGAAGTTAACAAAGGTAAAGTATGAGTTTAATTGAAATTTCAAGAATCATTTTCGGCCTTGCATGTTTTATTGGTGCATCAATTGGAATGTATAATGGAGAATGGATGATGTCCTGCGCTTACTCTCTGTTCTATATTGCGTTTGAGTTTGGCGATAAGATTGAAGAATAAATACTAAATCACTCTAAAGGAATAGCATGAACATACTAGAAACATTAAGAACACAAAGATGGGATGACCATAGGTATTACCATCACAGCCGAATCAACCAGTTTTTACATTTGATATCCGCATGTTCGTTTCTAGTTGCATATGTTTATTTGTTCATTGATCCTGTTGTATCATCATACATTGCATGGTTGATTGCCATGATGACCCGTCAAGCAGGTCATTTCTTCTTTGAACCAAAGGGATATGATGAATACAATAAAGCAACCTTTAATCACAAAGAAGATATTAAAGTTGGCTTTAATTTGAACCGCAAGCGTATTCTATTGTCCTGTTGGTTGGCAGTGCCCTTGTTAGCATACTTTGATGCAACCACAATGAACCTATTGGTGCCACAACAAGATACAGAAACATTCTTCAATCGTGTAGGTATGGGTTGGTTGTGGTTGGGTATCCTAGGTGTTGCATTTAGGTCGGTACAGTTGATGGTCAAAGAAAACTTTGAGACTGCCATCACATGGGTAATAAAAATCTTGACAGACCCGTTCCATGATGTTATGATATACCGTAAATCACCACTTTATTTGATGAAAGGTCAGTTGATTGACCCCGACTTGAGACAAGACTATGAATGAACGAATTAAAGAACTTGCTGAACAGGCTGAATTTTCCGAAAAAGACCTGCACATTCAAGGTGATAATTTTCAAAAGTTCGCCGACCTATTGATTGATGAATGTATCAATATGGTAGAATCTGCACCAATTCACCATTGCTACACCACATTTGACAAGAGTATGGCCGAGAGTACCAAGCACGACATCATTAAATTCTTAAAACTATCACTAAAATGAACGAACACGATAAACGAAACCTCCGATTCTTGTTAAGCCTTGGTAAGGTTGGTCTAATGAGGTTTCTATCACAGGCTTCAGAAGATGATATGTTATATGCGGCAGAATTGTTGAACCGACACAAGGAAGAGGTTGCCAAAAACTCTGAAATGTATGAGAATAGAATTTATGAGTATGTGTCACAGGATGATTTTGAAGTTGATGATTTTCCGGATGCAAGAGAGTATTTGAGTAAGTTTACATTGAAGAAGTGAAATAGGAGTTATATTATGAGTGAAGTGAAAGAAATTGTTGGTACTGATCCAGAATTCCAAGAATGGTTGAAGGGCCATTTGCGTGAAGGTGTTGTTACTATTACCTTCACAAAAAAGAATGGTGATGAACGTGTGATGAAATGCACACTAAACGGTGAACAACTACCACAAATCCAAAAAGAAGCAACCGAAGTATCTGAGGTTCGCCAAACATCCAATACCTCATTGGCTGTGTTTGATGTTGAAGCACAAGGCTGGCGTGCATTCAAATGGGAATCTGTTAAGCAAGTTGGTCTTACAATTGAAGAATAAGTGGTTGCCATCTTGTCCAGTTGTGATACAATAGTAACCTTAGGAGATTAAAATGAAATTTGCACTATGCTCGGACCTACACCTGGAATTCGCACCAATTGAATTGAACAACACCGAAGGTGCTGATGTATTGGTTCTGTCCGGTGATATCTGCCTTGCTAAAGATTTGTGGCATAAAGATACTGAGCGCAGTGAAATCTGGATGAAATTCTTTACTCATTGCTCTGAACAATTCAAAGATGTGATTTACATTATGGGTAACCATGAGCATTATCATGGTGACTTTGCTAAATCATATGGTCAATTAAAAGAAGCATTGGCTGAACTGCCTAACATTCATGTGATGGAAAAAGAATTCATTCACATTGGTGATGTGACCTTTATCGCAGGTACTCTTTGGACTGATATGAACAAAGAAGACCCCAATACTTTGTATGGTATCAAGGGTTACATGAATGATTATCGTATCATTGAAGACTCTGCACGTCCTGTTCACTTCCGTGATTCTGATGGTAACTTCCACACTCGCACATCTAAGTTTAGTCCTGAACAGTCTGTTGAAGAACACAAGGCCATGTTGAAAGTGATTGATGAAGTTACTAAAGATAATGTCACTGGAAAGTTTGTGGTTGTTGGACATCATGCACCATCTAAAATGTCTACTAAGCCAAAATATCAAGGTGATGTAATGGTCAATGGTGCATATAGTTCCGACTTGTCTGACTTTATATTGGATCGTCCTATGATTAAAGTATGGACTCATGGCCATACACATGATACGTTCGATTATATGATTGGTTCTACTCGTATTGTTTGCCGGCCGAGAGGATATGCAAACTATGAAGATGTTGCAGATGACTTTGAACTCATGTATATTGAGGTTTGATATGGCCATCGAAAAAGCCAAACCATCTCGTGAAGAAATCATGGAAAATGCTCAACTTCAAATGGAAGAAGACATTGCCAATTGGAAAAAACTATACGATGAACATATCGATAAGGATATGTTGGATGAAGATGGTTATCCGACCGATGATGCACTGATTATTATTGAGAATTGGTATTGGAATGATTCAAAAGGTTGGTTTGAGTTTATCAAATCACTTTGGTATCTGAGTTCATGGGGTTGGGATGAGGGTGAAGAACCACACGACTGGAAGAAAGATGAAATGTGTTATCGCTATCACATCTCCACTGCCGGTTGGTCTGGCAATGAAGCAATCATACATGCAATGCAAAAGAATGATTGGATGTGGTATTTTAATTGGGTTCAATCACGCCGTGGTGGCCACTATATTTTTGAATTGAAAGAAATTACATGAAAGTCTATATATCAGGTTATCGCAACCATTGGGTAAGTCCATACACTATCCTGGAAACTATTTGTTTTTGGGAGAAAGATACAGACGTATTCTATGACCTTGAAGAAAAGGGTAACAAGTATACAAAATGGGTGAACTTTCTTAATCCAATTTGCGAAGCATGGCAGAAGTTATTGGACATTGTGCATCCTAGAATCAATTATGTGAAGATTGACAAATACGACACATGGAACATGGACAGCACATTGACAACAATCATTCTACCCATGTTGAAACAATTGAAGGCAACTAAACACGGTTCTCAGTTTGTGGATATGGAGGATGTTCCAGAGTCAATGAGAACAACCAACACCGAAGAATATGATGCTCAAAGTTGTTTTGAATTTTATCATGAAGGTGATGAAGATTTGAATTATAAAAATATCCACGACCGTTGGGATTGGGTCATGGATGAAATGATTTTTGCATTTGAACACCTTGCTGATGATTCATGGCAAGATGCGTACCGTAGTGGTGAATTTGACACAAAGACGGTTGCGTGTGCATGGGATGAAAATGGTAAAGCAACTATGTATCAAATGGTTGATGGACCAAACCATACATACAAATGTGATTATGATGGCATGAAAGTGGTTGAAGACCGTATTCGTAATGGTTTGAGATTATTTGGCCTCTATTTTAGAGGACTATGGGATTAAAATGGATTTAGAACAACTTGGTCAAGAACTAATTGCTGAGTTTGGTGATAGACTACCTAATCCAGAACAAGAACCAATTCGGTTCAAATATTACTTAAATTTGTTTTTCTATGAGAGGTACTTGAATGAGCAACGAGCAAGACAAAATCAAACACAGCAAACGCCTCCATAAGGAAGAATCTGCAATCAAGAAACAAGTTAAGATTGCTAAAGAAGTTCTAGGGCACCAATTCAATGACAAGGTTATTCGAGAACCACACCGTTTGGCCAAGCACCATGTTGCAAATTGTGGTGATCCAAAATGTGTATTGTGTATGAATCCTCGTAAGTCAATGGGTGAGAAAACAATTCAAGAACAACGATTTGAACAATCAGGATTATATGATGAGTGAAGAAGATTACGATATAGTGCTGGATACGTTACAGAATCAACGAGCAATTCTCTGGAAGATGACTGAATCCAACATGAATAACGACCTATTCAATATTATGGATCAAATTCGTTTAGAACAAATTGACCAACTGGATAAAGCAATCGTAATGTGGAAGGCAAGAAATGAGTAAAGTTGCATACCGAGAAAAGTATTGGTGGGAGAATTACCCACTACACAAATTATGGTGTAATGATTATCTACCGTTAGTACCTCGATTCACATATCGACCAGCAGACAAATACAATTCATGGGATGCAGGTGTACATTGGTTGTTTATTCGTATATGGACTATGAGTCACTTCAGTTTTGGTGCCGATATTGATATAAGTTTCAATAGAATTGGATTTGGTTTCATTCTGCCTTATCTCCGTGTGTTCATTGGTTTCAGTGAATTATATGGAACAACATTATATAAAATTTCTCGTATGTTATCGAGAGACCCCGAACCTATTCATTATGGAGATTAAAAATGAGTTTACTATCTTATGCTGAGAGTGAATTGGACCTTATTGGTCTAACTGAAGAAGATGAATACAATGGAATGATGCGTAAGCACATCCTGCATATGATTAAAGAGTTTGCTGATGAAGGACATTCTGGTTTCTCTGCTCAATATGCAATTGATATTCTAAGCAAACTGTTGTCATTCAAACCATTGACACCGTTGACCGGTGAAGATGATGAATGGTGTGATGTTAGTGAATATAGTGGAACAACCACATATCAAAACAAGCGTTGTTTTTCCGTATTCAAAGAAGGTAAAGACGGTGAAGCATACAACATTGACGGCAAGGTCTTTTGGGAATGGTACAAAGATGAAGATGGCAATGCATTCAAATCATATTATGGTTGCCGTGATTCAAGAGTTCCTGTAACATTCCCTTACACCGTACCTGAGGAACCAATCTATGAGTATCGTCAATCGGATGCGGAACCAAAATCACCACCACAAAATGAACAGGGTTTTCTATAATGCTTTCTATCTTTCACTATTGGTCTGCTAAAGAACGATTGGCGGAACATGAAAAAACCATCATGATGCTTGGTGGCGAATCTGAATGCCAACCAATGATTCTTGCACAGCGAGACATGGTTGAACTTGAAATGAAGTATTACAAGGAAGAAATGCAAGACCTTCTATGGCAAACCGGTATGTTTTTTGCATTCACGATGATTGTATTGTCAACATACTATATCTTTTTTATCAAATATTAACCTGAGGAACTTATGAAACGCACAGCAACATACAAAATGTCCAAGCAACTCAAGACCATGTTGGCCTTGATGAAGTTTGAAACCACCGAAGAACGTTCACGATTCAAGCAACGTATGATTAACGCCGAGATTCATGCTTCAACCGTTGAACGTGTTATGATTGGTGCCAAGAACGGTAACGACTAAATATCACTCCATATTATTGAAAGGAAAATCATGTCACTCTTTGTTGAAGTTGAATCTGAAGAAAAAAACTGCAAGGTCATTGTCAACCTTGAATCAGTTATTGAAATTGCACCACTACGCACTGGCGGTTGCCACTTATTCTTTGCTGACTCTGCCGCTGTTGGTGGTAAGACTGCAATGAAAGTCAAAGATAACTATGTTATGTTCCAACAATTCGTATTGCAAACTGTATCAGAAGAAGATATCGCAAAACGTATTAAGAACCTACCACAAGTCGAAAAAGAACCCTATCCACGGTTTATTTCTGACGCAGAAGTTACACCAAACTCACACATGAATCAGCCACCACAAGCGGAACAACCTCGTGGCCGTGGCCGTCCACCAAAAAGTAGCATGATGTCTACTGCTGACTTAGGTTAAACATAAATACCGGGTAATGACAATTATCCGGAGTTTACAATGGCATTAAAGAGTTTTACCAGTTTTGCTGAGACATTAACAGAAGCAGCAAAGCCAAAAAAAGACAAAAACCACGCAAATTTTGACAAAAAGATTCTAATCATTGGTTATGGATCAGTCGGTCAAGCCATTTTGCCATTGGTTTTGAAGCACATCACAAACGATCCAAAGAAAGTTACCGTTATTGAGAAAGACAATCACGGTGCTCTTTTCCGTAAACGTAATGGTGGTAATGGTGTCAAGTATGTTAAGAAAGAGATTCTAAAGAATAACTTGGAATCTACACTAAAACAGTATACAGAACCTGGTTCTTTTATCATTGACGTATCTTTGAACATTGCCGCACACGCCATCATTGAATGGTGCTTGCAGAATGATGTAATGTATATCAACACCTCACATGAACGTTGGGGTGATATGCAAGACGAAAAGATTCCAAAGATGGAAGAACGCACATTGTTCCATACTCACAACCATATGCGTGAGATTGGTGCAAAATATCCAAACGGTCCAACTATCTGTGCAACCTCTGGTGCAAATCCAGGTTTGGTTACACACTTAACCAAATCTGCACTATTGAAGATTGCTGAAAACACTGGTCGTAAAGTTGAAGAACCAACCAATAAAGAAGGTTGGGCACAACTAATGAAGAAACTAGGTGTTGAAGTTGTCCATGTTGCAGAACGTGACACACAAATCATTGACAAACCAAAGATGAAAGATGAGTTTGTCAATACATGGTCTGTTGAGGGCCTATGGGCAGAGGGTCGTGCACCATCCGAATTGGGTTATGGTACACATGAACCAAAAGAACTTGAGAATGGTACAATTCAAGGACCTGCCGCATTCTTACACCAACCAGGTCTTACTGTTCTAGTTAAGTCTTGGGTTCCAAATGGTGGTCCATACAATGGTTTCTTGGTTCAACACTCTGAGGCTGTAACCATCTCTCAATACTTTGAGACTGCTGATGGTAAGTTCCGTCCTTCAGTTTACTATTGCTATCAACCAACTGATGGTACATTAGCATCTATCCACGAATTGCGTGGTCGTGAATTGGACAAACAAACCAAAGAACGTATTGTCAAAGACGAAATCATTGCTGGTATGGATGAACTAGGTGTTCTATTGATTACTAAATCTGGTAAGTCTTACTGGCACGGTTCTCAATTGGACATTAAAGAAGCACGCCGTTTGATTCCTGGTGAAAATGCTACATCACTACAAGTTGTTGCAAATCTATTAGGCACAATGATGTGGGCTATCCAAAATCCACGTAAGGGTTACACAGAACCTGAAGCAATGGATCACAAAGTTATTCTTGAACATGCTATGCCCTATCTTGGTCCTGTGCCATTTGTACCAACAGATTGGCGTCCAGAAGAAGATAAGAACACTATCTGGCCAAGAAAACACAACAAGAAATCACCAAACGCACTGGAAAATTTCAGAGTTTGGAACTAAAAGTTAAAGTATATTATGAAGTTTTTGAAAGATACGCAAAATTATATCATTGAGGACTACAGGTCCAATAAGTTTAGATTCTTTTTAGAATGCTTTTCTTGGACCTGTAGTATTGTTACCTCAATCATCTTTGCAATTACAATCCCTAACATCCCAGTTGTACCTTTGTATAGCGTTTTCATTGCCGGATGTTGTTCTACCCTCTACTGTGCATGGACCCGTGGATCGTTTGGTCTTATGTTGAATTACTTTTTCTTAATTTCTATTGATGCCTTTGGATTAGGTCGTTACCTACTGAGTTGATATGTGGAGACTGTGGACCAAAGCACTAGGTGAAAAGTCTGGTAACAATGACCGAGAGGCAAACATCGTGGCTTGCCTACGGACAATAATTGTGTTATCCTATATCACTACAAACCTTTTTATTATAGCCGGAGTAATCCGACACTGGTAAATTATGATTACATTGAATACAGAATACGCTAGTATTACCTCAAGTACGCCAGCACCATCATATCCAACTGGCATTTCTAACCAAATAACTTTTAACCTTCCGACATATAGTCTTTCAATACCAAGACCAGTATCATATGAGTTCCGTGTGGCTGAATATTATTCAGACATTCCAGAAAATGTTGTAAAAGTTGGACTACAGGTTCAAGTATATGAACACAACCAATATGGTACTGCTACTATATTGAAAAGTTGGACTGATGTTGAACGAGTTAAGGTGAAACTATGAACGAACGAATTAGAGAAGTTTGGATCAAAGCGGCCAGAGAAGATTCTGATCCAGATAATTGGGATACACAAGAACAGTTTATTGAACGGTTCGCCGAGTTGATTGTAAAAGAATGTATTGAACGTGGTAATGATTTAGCAAAGCATTATATCAATAATCATTCTGAACAACGGCAGGTTTTTTTATTGGCGGCTATTGCTGATTATTCAAATGAAATTGAAAAACATTTTGGAGTTGAAAAATGAATATCTTTTATCTACACAATGATCCTAAAGTGTGTGCTGAGATGCACGCCGACAAACACGTTGTCAAAATGATCCTAGAATACTGCCAGTTGTTGTCCACAACGCACCGGGTGATTGATGGCACAGAATCTACAGGCAAGTCTGCTTCTGGTCGTATGATGCGCCGGTGGGTTCTTCCTGACGGCCGTGAAGGTAAACTATACAAGGCAACACACATTAACCATCCTTCTGCCATATGGGTACGTAAGTCGTATGCCAATTATGTCTTTCTGTGGAAATTGTTAGATGCACTTTGCACCGAATACACCTATCGCTATGGTAAAGTTCACAAGTGCCAAGAATCTGGTCTTGTTGAAAAACTGTGGTATCCACCGATAAATATTCCTCATCATGTCGAATTCACAGAACCTACACCTGCAATGGATGAAAAATATAAAATTCAAAACAATTCATTAGAATCATACAGAAATTATTACAAAGAAGGAAAAAAACATCTGGCCAAATGGTCAGGCAAAATTAATTCTCGTAATGTTCCAAATTGGTATTTTTGAGGAACTTTTTAGTAAAATTTCCAATATCATAAACTTTTTTATCAGAAAGTGATGATACATAAATTATGTGTCGTTTCGAGTGGTCTTGTTTAATTTTAACTTTATTTGGATTATTTTTGCAAGATAATGTATGATTA
>Ga0208380_1000228_pt1 | contig 16231 bp, 12 predicted proteins | sample CryBogCBE27Jun07_FD_184570 | JGI IMG/M metagenome (GOLD analysis project Ga0208380, IMG submission 184570) | Freshwater microbial communities from Crystal Bog, Wisconsin, USA - CBE27Jun07 (SPAdes) | ecosystem: Environmental > Aquatic > Freshwater > Lake | place: Crystal Bog, Wisconsin, USA... | reverse complement strand
GTCAATATCAGGACTGCGATTTTCATTTTTAAGTTTGTCCATATATCCGCGATAGATATCAAATGCTACTTTCTTTGGCATTTGAATCTCAACAATCCATATAGGATGACGATCCAACTTGCCCTTCTTTGTTCCAGGACGCATGTCTTCTTGTGTGCGAATTTTGCGTGGCTCTACTAAATGGCTCTTTTGATACAACACTTTGCAACCTAATTCCGTTAAACGCTTTGCGGCAGTAGGATTAGGCATTTTATCTTGAGGCCACATAAATCCAGCAGTGATCCAATGACGATCTACTTTAGGTCCATAGGCCAATTCACCATCTTCCCAGTTTTCATAGACGTACATATCCATCTCGTCTAGGACACGTTCAAAGTCCTTTAGAACAGCTAGACTGCTGTTATTTTCGTACAAATCGCTGATGTTTTTAATTACATCTAAAATATCGTGGTGCATGTTGTTGTCCTAGAATCCTCTATACTTATTTAGCTGGTTTAAAATCATAACGTATTAGTTTATTATTTTGTGTATTCGTTAAATAATAGTGTAGGACCTCTGTAGTTATCAAAGGCGGTCACTACAAGTCCTACTTTTTCAACTAAAGTAGGAGCAACTTAGATGAGTAAACAACGAGTGAAAAAGCGTTTTACATCAGAAGTTAATATCATTGATTTCCAGCCATATCTTCCGGCTAAAAAGCAACGTGTGACAATTCAAGCACGTAACGCTAATCAGAAACTTTATCTCCAAAAATTGTATGCAGAAACCACTAGCATAGTACTTGCTATTGGCCCTGCCGGCACGGGTAAAACCATGCTAGCTGTACAATATGGAATTAAGTTATTTCAGGAAGGGAAAGTTGACAAAATCGTGGTAACAAGACCCGCCGTTTCCGTAGACGAAGATTTAGGATTTTTACCAGGTGACTTAAATGAAAAGATGGCACCATGGACAAGACCTATATTTGACGTCCTAGGAGAATATTACCAAACCAAAGAAATAGCAAAAATGTTAGAGGAAGGTGTTATCGAAATAAGCCCATTAGCGTACATGCGTGGACGCACATTTAAAAACGCATACATAGTTGCAGACGAAATGCAAAATGCAACAATTAATCAAATGAAAATGCTACTGACTCGTTTAGGAGAAGGGTCTAAGATGGTAGTGACAGGCGATTTAGCACAAGCAGATCGATTGAGCGATAATGGTCTGATTGATTTTTGCAAACTACTTGAACAAAAAGAATACTTGGAACATATTGACATTATTCAATTTGAAGCCAAAGACATCGAACGCCATAACGCTGTGAAGGAGGTGTTAGCAGTGTATGGAGAATAAAATAGCATTGCTATTTTAGATAGTCATAAAAAAAGGACGCTGTGTGCGTCCTTTTTGTTTATAAATGACTTAGTCTAATTAATGTGGCCGCCAGATTAATCTCTGGATCTATTACTAGGGTATGATCAACTAGGCCTTGTTTGATAATAAGTATGGCCTTGTCTTGAGTAGCTTCATCGCCGAATATAGTGATATTATCATACAGCCAACGATAGATTTCCTCCATCTCTTCTGGACGAGCTTGCGAGCATACAAGTTTACGAGCTTCTGTAATTTTTCCAGCTTTGAATAGAGATACCATTTCAATTTTATAGTCAGCTTCACCAGTATCGCCTTTTTCGGGAGTATGTAGTTTGCCTTCTAAACTGTTCATTTGAACTGTGTTAATACATTTACGCAAGTCCGGGTACGTTGCTTTGACAAATGTGTCTAATGTGTCTAGATCAAACTCGATATTTTCTTCCACAAGGATAGTAGCAACACGAGCAGTGAACTCTGTAATATCAACCCTTTCAATATGAAAACCTTGACATCTAGAGTGTAGGGCAGGAATAATTCTATTAGGATAGTTACAGGTAAGGATAAAGCGAGCAGTAGTATGGTATTCCTCCATAACTCCACGAAGTGCCGCTTGAGCATTCGGAGACAAATAATCTGCTTCATCTAGTAGCACCACCTTAAAGTCACCGAACGGAATCATTTGGACAAAGTTTACAATTTTATCACGTACATCTTCAACTGAGTTAGTACGACTGGCATTGATTTCTAATACGTCCAAATCATTAATATCTAATTCATTAAACAGTATTTTAGCTAGAGTAGTTTTACCGATACCAGCAGATCCGCTGAATAACAAGTGTGGAATACTGCCTTGTTTAATCCAACTTTGTATCTGCTCTTTTTGATGATTATCACGAAATACATAACCATCGATATTCTTAGGTCGATATTTCTCTACCCATAATTCTTTCATACTAGTTCCTCGGCAATGCCTAAAATTTCTGCTAATACTAACAACAGGCCTGCGCCTTGAATGTAAGGATTCATTTCTAACCAACCGCCACCGGCAAGTGCGAGACCTGCGATAATTCTAAATACGCTTTTGATCATGCTAACGCTGGTATGCGTGAATATTTTTTTACTGACAATTTTAGTGCCAACGCTGTCTAGAGCATCTTTAGCTTTTTTAATATCTTCTACTGCTTCATTATGTGTACTCATATGAACCTCTCCTTTTGTACATTATACAGAAGAGAACAGGGCTAGTCAATAGCCCTGTTGCTCAAAGTAAATATTATTTTGGATGGAAATCGTATTCTGGAGGACTTAGGTCGATCGCAGTTAAACCAAATGAAATTTCACTAGGTTTTTCATCTGCTGACATTAACATACAGTTAGTATCAACTCGAAATACTTTTACTTTAGTACCATCTGGTTCTTCCACATTGATAGCTCTAGTCCAGCGACCATGCTCAATAAGAATCCACTCACCGACTTTAACATCAGTTTGTTTAGGACCAATGGCCCATACACGGCCCCATCGAGGTTTAATACCTTCAGTCTTACCATCGTCGCTAGGTATGTAAATACCACCTTTGGTAATTTGTTCTTCAAAATTCATATCTGTGACAAAAACATTGTCATGCAACGGTATAAGTTTACCTTGTACTGGGGCTTTAAAACCCACATGACCGATACCTTTTGAATCTAACATTACTCTTTTCCTTCCGGATCTTGATTAGTTACATCTTTAACCGTTACAGCCGCTGGAGCAGGTTGCTGTACAGGTTGTTGTGCAGTTGCAACAGGTTGTACGGCAATTTGATCCGGAACAGCATTAACAGGAGCAGTTAAGATTTCTTCTCTTTTACGAATAACTTGACCGCCTGGGCCTAGTTCGTCGCCTCGAGCATTAACACGAATGTTACCCACAGCTGGAGTCATTTCATTGATATTAATCAATTTGTTCATATCAATTTCTCTACCGTTCATTGAACGATATATTTGTTTTGGTTGTTCTTTCATACCCATTTTAATCTCCTTGGATTATACTACTACTTATCTCAGGAATTCCTGCCAGTCTAAATTATATTTGACCGAATCTATTTGATGTACACCTAGCAAAAATAGCACAAAACTAGCTACACTTGAGCCACGTCCTACACCCCAAACAATGCCGTTTTCGTTACATGTGTCTACAAAATGTTTAGTCCATTGTAGCAATGGAATCATGCCTCGTTCTTTATAGGCGTCCATTTCGTCTTTGACCCGTTTTATTTGCTCAGGTGTAGTACAACGATCTAGGCACCATGCTTCTACATCAAAGTCTCTATATTCAGAGGGCATGAACCAATCGCTTTGTAGTGCAGAATCAAAATCTTCAATACTGATTTGATCTAGTTGCTCATTAAATCTCTGAAAGGTAAATCCAGCGACTTGTTCTAACTGTTCAATATCATCTGTATAGTCTACAGTGATATCTTTAAGGTTAGTCAGCTTGCCCTGATAAAGAGCTTTAAAAATATCTAATGAATTAAAAATAGGATTACCGAATTGATCTAGGCGCATAGCCTATATTTTAATTGACTTTGATCAGTTTGTCAAGACTTTTATCACGGTTAGCCATCATTTTTTCCCATGCGGCTTGTTGACGTTTGCTCATTTCTGCTCGGTAATCTTCAAGTAATGACGCAATTTGAGCCTTCACTCCGGTATTTTGAACTAAAAAATATTTTTTGGTAAGATCTGAAATTTTAGATTCTATTTCAGCATCTTTTAAACCGGATAAATTTTCAGCTAATGGATGCATTAATATTCACCAAGGTATCTTACATACACATCTGTACCAGCATTGTTAGACCAAGCTTCGATAACTTTGATATGGGTAGATGTATTTGAAGTCAATGTAGCGGTAGCGGTAGCAGTACTACCAGTACTTGAACCAATAGTAACAGTTGGAGGAGTAGTAGTGTATCCATCACCGCCGCCATTTGTAAGGCTAATAGATCCTACACCAAATCCTAATACAACTCTTGCTCCTGACCCAGCACTGTTTATAGGACTAGTACCAAATGCCAACGGCATTGGACTAGTAAATGAACCGCCTGAGGTTACATTAACAGTAGCAATAGGACCAGTACTACCGCCAGTAACACTAGCTACAGTTAATACAACACCTGGATATCCGTTGATAGTTAAAGTATCATTTACTGCATAGCCAGTTCCTGCAGATCCTCCGCTTACTGTAGCAGAAACAACTGTATAACTTATGCTAGTAGTTGGTATGAATCCACCAGTGATAGGACTAACTCCGCTAAAACTAACAGTAGTGGGTGTAGTATAACCGGTTCCTGCACTTGTAACATTAATTGCTGATACGCTTTCCCCACCTACAGTAAATCCTTTACCGCTAGTAATAGGGTTTGTTGGGAAGTCTGTAGCATAGTGAATAGTACCGCTATTACTAGTTGCAAAGATTGGATAACGAACACCATTTTGATCGCTAGCGATATGTACTCTAACATATCCGCTTTGTCCAACAACTGGCCAATTAGTAAATGTTAGTGTAGGGGTACCGCTAAGAGTGAACTTTTGTACAGGACCATTAGTTAAATCTATGTTTGCACTAGTGCTAACAGTACCAGCATCAAAATAAACACCGTGGAATGTCTTGTATGTACCGTCGCTTATAGTGCTTTGTAACAAATCATTGACTACAGGTAAACCTGTAGTTAAACTTGCTACAACTACAGAATTAGTCTGTAGTGTTGTAATTTCTGATTTAGCTGTTTGTAGTCCAGCGGCAATGGCTGTGAAATTATCACGAAACCCTTGGCTATCATTATCTTGCCCTGCTACAGGGTATGTTGCTGTAATTGCGGCGTAATTTATGTTACTCATACGGTTATCCTATCGTTTCTAAATACAAGGTATTTATCGCTTGCGTAACCGGTCACAGAATCTATTGTATAACGATCTACGGTGTAATCAAGCTGTTTAAAATCAAATTTACTATTAACAATGTTGGCTACTATGGTTTTAGATGCACCAATTTGGCAATAGCATAGCGGTACTGCTGGTACGAATCCTATTTGAGATTTTGTTCCGGGCTGTATACTGCGCATCCATAACGGCAAGTAGTTGCGTTCAGAAGCTCCAAGTGCTCCTAGTCGATTTTGCCAATTAGAAATACTGTTTGGAAAATAGCTTCCGGGGTGTGGATTACTAACTTGATATCCGGTACTGTCAACAGTTACTATAGGATGTGGACGATCATTGTAGGGTGCAGTGGCACCTAAATCACTAAGACTAGTTGACCAAAAATTAGTACTACTGTCTGCACTTATATTGTCACTGCTAAGACCTTGTGAAGATAAGAACAGTTCTAAAGGTAAATGTTTGCCACCGGGTTCTTGAAGATCTACTAGTTCAACATACACGACTTCATACACTGATGCATTAGTGTCGGGATCTATAGCAACTGCGGTTTTTATATCACCCCATGCAAATCTTTTCTTTTTATGATTTAGGCCAATAGCACCTATGTAGGCAGCGGCTACTTCAGTTTGTATTCCAGCATAAACAATCATACTTAGATTACTTTGTATTCCAAAATTAGGATCATTGGTTCTATAAATTGATCCTGGAGTAAAGATAGTATTATCGTTAATGAATTGTTGCCATGCAGATCTTTGAGTAGAGTTTAAATATGGTTTGACACGAATATTACTGTATCCGTAGGTATTAGGTGTTATTATTTTAACAGTAAATGTTTTAGTTGTAGCACTATATCCATATTGATCTTGTGCTTGTACTGTGAATGTATAGCTACGGTCAAAGGTCGTAGTACCACCATCGAAAGTTGTAGTACCACTATTGAATGTAATTAGTCCTGGACCTTTAGAAGAACTATATTGAGGAACTTGACCAATAAGTTCTCCGTCGAGATTTAGAGTAATCCCAGGAGGTAACTTTCCTCCTACTTGTGTGTAGATCACTGATGCATTAGGTATTGTACTAGTAGCAGATATTTTTAATGTGCTGTTATAGTTTGCTGACAATGTACCTAATTTACTGTTAGATGTAAAATTAATAACGCTGTCAATTTCGCCAATCAAGCTAATAGTAAATGTTCTACTAGAACTAATAGTATCTCCAGGGTTATTACCAAATCGACTACCAGTTATAGTAAATGTATAATTTTTAGAAATTGCAGGTTGGTACGGAGCAGTTCCGTACAAGTTACCAGTATTGATATCAAAATTTAATCCAGGAGGAAGAACACTCAGTGTACCGATATAAAAACCTACGTTATCTGGTAATGTTAAATCGAGGGGACTAGCTAGTGTTAATCTGTAACTGCCCGAACTTAGTCTTGTAACCGCAGTAATTCTATAGACTGTCCCATCAGCTTGACTATACCAATTATCAAAAGTCAGATAGTGTCCAACTAACGGTGTACCAGTCGCCCCTGTAATTGTGAGATTTGTACTGCCAACAGTATTGTCAGATACTAGATATTGATGTGTATTAGCAAAAATTTCTTCGTTGGTAGTTTCTAATCTAAGAATAATTGAGCTATTATCGTATAACTCAATAGGTATAGTAATATAGTTATTAGCTCGATATGTGCCTAAATTACTAGCAGTCTTAAATGCAGGCTGACGTAAATAGGTGCTGTCAGCTGTAAATATACCAGCTACACTGTCTAGTGTAGTACTGTCGGCCCTAAACGTATCGTCGCCGATGACAAATATTCTAAATGTTCGTTGGGCATACAAGCTGCCATCTGTAAGTGTAACTCTAAATTGAAAATTACGACTTAGACTAGTTGGTCTAGTTTGTGCTAGGCTATAGTCATAAAATACATTATCATAGATATAACTATCATAACCATTGCTAGGTAAACTGGCAAAGTCATATGCTACTGCGTCATAGAATGTTTCATCATAGGTACCACTTCCATCTGCTACGCTTACACGTAGAGTTGGTGTAATAAATCCGCTGATAACTCCGCTGTCACTTAAAGTCAACCCTGGAGGTAGTTCGCCGTCGCCCGATTGTATATAATAGGTTAATTTTTGTCCAGCGGCTGTAGCAAGATCAAATGCTTCTATTTGATAATTTACATAAGTTTGATCGAGAGCATATAACTGCTGACCAAATTGAATCTCGCCGGCTGGAGTTATAAATGTAGGAACATTAGTGGCCTGTATGGTCATGCTAAAAGTTCGATCACTAATATTGCCATGAGCATCAGATGCTCGTATACAAAAATTGTATGTAGTAGTGTTTGAAATAATTTCTGGACTATCTATAATTGCCGCATTGGAAATTCTTAGACCTGGTGGTAGTTTTCCACTAATAACAGCAAATGTAATTCCAGCAGATGAACTAACCGGTAATGACTGATTTAAACTAACAGCTTCTGGAAAAGTTCCAAAACTGTAACCTGAGGGTTGAGTCCAAATGTTTAATGACATTAGTTATGCTCCAATGGCATTAGTTTCTATACCATGTAGTTGTGCTTGCGCGGTATACATACTGATATACTGTACCTGATGTTACGTTAGCAGTACCTGTAAATGGAGGTATAACTGTAGGGCCAGCGGTCATGTTAAGTGTTGATACGGTGTTAGATGCAATGGTAAATGAACATAATTGTTGATCAACCGGACTTGGAGGCATAGTTACCGTTACAGTTAATCCTGTAGTGCTTACTACTAATACATTATAACTGGTTGTAGTACTTAAGGCATAGGTTGCTGTGCTAGCAACAGGAATAAAGTTAACATTGCGTAATGTTAATCCAGTAGTTGCTACGTTAGCAAATGTTACATTGCTGGTTGTGCTAACCGCTTGACCAATACTCCAAGTAACAGTACCATTGGCTGCTTGTGTAATACTAACTCCTGTACCGGCAGCATATACTGGTTGACTAGTCCACCAGTTAGTGCCTGATTTAGCAATAAGTCCAAGTGTAGCATACGCTGGTAAACTTGTTGCCACGTTGGCAGCACTATTTTCAATTGTATGACCGCTTGCAGGATAAACGTTGATTGAACTTGCTGTATTATTAGTAATTGATATTTCACGACCACTGGTAGCTGATGGTAATATAATACCACCTGTACCGCCTGTAACAAATACATTATCTGCTGTAACTGCTGTAGCTGTTCCTTGATTAGTTCCTGCCGCACTTACAGTTTGACTACTAAAAAATAATGTATTACTTAAAGTGCTAGTGCCGGTAATAGCTAGATTGTTGTTGATTGTTGTTGTACCAGTGCTTGCACCTATACTAATTGTTGTTGCGGCTTGGAAAGCATTAATAGTAGTTGCTGTTGTATTGTACAGATTAAATGATGTACTAGGTGTAGTAACACTAGTTGCAAAACTTGGACTGGTCGCAGATAAAGTACCAGTTACATTTATACCGCCATTAGCAGTTATTAAGCCAGTAACATTTATTGTACCACTGGCACTGATACTGCCGGCGCTTACAGTTCCACTTAGAACAGGACTTGATGAAAAAACAGCGTATCCGCTTCCAGTTTTATCACTTATTACTGAGGCTAATTGTGCGCTAGTGGTGGCAGCAAATGCACTAAGATTGTTAGCTGTAGTAGTTAGCGTACCGCTAGTTGGCAATGTTAAGTTAGTGTTAGCTGTAGTTGTTAATGTTAGATTATTTGCACCAATAGTTGTTAAATTGCCAGCTAGAGTCAACTGTCCAATACCGCCCGATAGGTGATCAGTGAATGATCCAAAATTTAATTGATTGTTGATAGGGTTATCTGAAAACATACCCCAATCAAATGTGTATCCTCGATAATTATTTTGATAACCTGTGGGACTTAACATACTTCCCATGTCTACATTTAGATTATTACTTTCGATTAGTAATGAATTTAATACAGTATTAGCTGGAACACTGTGTCCGTAAACTGTAGTTTGTGAGTCGCCACCGTAGGTATAGTATCCGTTTAGATTTAAATCTCCACCTAGTGTAGGTACAAGGTCGCTAGATAATTTAGTTACAGCTTCTAAGTCAATTGTTGACGCCGTAGAAGTAATTGCAACACTGTTTCCGGTACTGGTTAAACTTTTAAATTCTAAGTTTGTGCCATTCTTGTCAGCAAATACACCTGCACCTGCTCCTAAATTTATACCGCTTGCAATGGCCGCTGTTGCATTTAAGAAAGAAAAATTACTGTTGACTTTGGTAAAAGCAGTGCGCAGATCATCGCCAGATCCATCATTTGCGTAGCTACCTAAGTTAATTGTTTGTATAGTCATTTTACTAATCTCTTTTTAATATTTACCGTTTTGTTAGTATCCGAATCTTGTAGGCCGCAGGTTCATTAAGTTCCAATTACTGTAGTAACGCCAGTATTTGTTACAGTTAAATTATTACTTGAACTATCGGCCAGTGTGCTGGTTGGTAGACTGAACAAGGCTAAGGTATTAGCATCATTTGCTACACTACCTCTGCTTGCCGGTGTAAAGTAGTTTGTACCCACAGTACTGCCGGTGTATCGCAATGTGTTACTAATTCTAAAATCTCTTACATACCCTCTCCAACTACCAGAGCCGTTGTAGGCTACGTGCATCACACTGTTAAGCGGATTGCTTGAACCGTCGTGACTTCCAGAGCCTGTAGCTGTACCTATGCAATATCCATTCATATAAGCAGTATAGGTTGTGCTACTTGAGCTGGTGCAGTTCCAAGTGAAGGCATAGTGCATCCAAGTATTAACAGTGGGTGTGCAGCCTGCACCAGTTGATGCTGTAACGTTGACTGTACCGCCCGAGTTGGCAAAATGCAAAGCTCCAAGTGTATTAAAGTACGCACTAAATTCTGCGTTTGTTCCAAGCCAGTCAAACAAGCCCTGAACGTTAGAGGTTAAATTGGCGGCATTACAGTAGAACCAACCTTCTATGGTAGCTGTAGTGCTGACTGTTGCGGGATTAATATTGAAATATTGACTTCCAGTCATACTTAACATATAGTTTCCAACAGACACGCTCACACTAGTCTTGTGGCTCATATTGTGCATCATGATACCAGTCATTATGTCAATCCTGTTCCGTTGATAAACCATGCTGTGCTGGTGACTTTGACCGCAGTGGCCATGCCATATGCGGCCAGTGTGCGTGATCCTGTTGTGCCAGTACCACCCAAGTACATGGTGTCTGAGGTAATTGCAATAGTAACCGTAGCACCAGCGGCCGCAATAAATGCAATAGTTGTGCCTATTGGATATGCTACGTTGGCATTAGAGTCAATGGTAATAGTTGCTGTAGCAGTTACATAAATGTGTTTGCCTGCATCGCCGATAACAGTTGTGTAGGCACTTGACTTACTTTGTTGCGGCATACCAATATAGCCTAAACTTGCGGCAGTGCTTGATGTTGTAGCAGTGGCCGCAACTGCTGTGATAGTTCCTGTACCAGTACTGCCAACAAGAACATTACCTGCTGTGATCAAACTGTACGGATTTGTAATTGTTACGTTGGTGCCTGCTGTTGGACTGTTAAGAAATACCGTGCCGTAATTGGTAAACGTTACAGTGTTTGATGCCGCAATGGTATTACCACCAAAGTTATTAGTATAAGCATTGGCCACTGTGCCTGTACTGGTTGTGTCAGTTAATACAGCTGGGACTGACACATGTCTAATACCACTAGTGGTCCATGCAGTCCTGGACATGTCACCTGAGAATGTTAAGCTGCCACTAGATAGTACTGTGTTACCATAATGTGTTATAGTACCTAATGCACCAGCTACACTATTAATACTGCCTAATCCTATGTTTGTGGTACTTCCGGCAGCGCCGCCAGTACCAATATTAATTGCATTAGTTTGGCCACTGGCTGTTACCCCGCCTGCAATACTTACAGTTTGTGTTGTAGTAGTTGATGCAAATGTTACCACAGTATTGTTTAATGATGTACCAGTTATTGTACTAGCGGTTACTGTTGCGGCAGGTGTAAATGTAAATACTGTACCACTTAGACTTAAACTACCAACACCACTTGCCGCCGCAGTAGATACAGTATATGTAGGTACTGTAGGAATAACTGGCGGTGTGAATGAAAACACGCCGTTTGAATAACTCAATGCTCCGCTACCACTAGCTGAATTTGTTGTTACACTAAACAATCCTTTAACTGCGGTTGCGGTATAAGCGGTAGTTTGTACACTAGTGTCAGGAAAAGTTAAGCTAGCGTCGGCGCCAAATGTCCACGTAGTTGTAAGAGTATTATTACCAGCATTGCCTACACCTTTCAGTGCTATACTAAAATTAGCACTATAATTATTATTATCTATAGATTGAAGTCTAGCACCAGGCACACCATTGCCTTGATCAGTATAAGTATAAAAATCAATAGCACTACCAGTATTACCATTGCCCGCAGTATTAATTAAAGTAAGCTGTGTTTTAATCTGTCCAGCACTGCCGGTATTGTTTAGATTTAACGGAGCAGGAGTTACATTGCCTATACTATTGCTTCCACTATAAGTTGGGCTAGGCAATATACCAGTCCACGCCGTTGTTTGTACGCTAGTATCTGGAAATGTTAAACTACCATTAGTACCAAGAGTCCATATGTTACCATTAGCTACAAGTTTAATACCATAAGTTGTACTTGAAGGTTGTATTACAGCCGCTCCTGCTGACGGTGCTTGAGGTAAATTTAATGTACCATCACTGCCTAATGTTAGGCTGTAGGTACTGTTAACCAACTGACTAACATTACTCCAACTAAGGGCAGAACCGCTTGTAGTAAGATACTTGCCGCTATTACCAGTTTGAACTGGTATTTGCACGTCTGCACCCATTGCCGCATACAGTTCGCTAAAGTTTGCATTAACTTTACTGAATGCTGTGCGTAGGGGATCGCCTGAACGATCGTTCGCGCTTGAACCAATGTTTATAGTTTGCTGTGTCATTATGCTCTCCCTACCGCAACTTCAATTACCCCTACACTATCGTAGTCTTTGTCCTCAATTGCTTTACCGACAATACTACCAATCTTAGGATCAATTGCCTTTACAGCACATCCTGGTATTGCGCTTGTAGTTAAAATGTCGCCTTTCTTAACCTTGCCAACAACCTTACATGGAACACGACCAGCAAGTGCTAGACATACTGCGATTCCTTTTTGGTCTTTGTTCATTGTGTAAGCTGGATTAGTTGTTACTATACCTGCTAGTCTTGTGTCACCAAACACACTAGTTGTTGTAACTTCAGCAAGGCCACCAAACACTAGTACAGTACCAGGTTCATATTGTTGATCACCTTCATAGTATTCTGCCAAGTCAGCGTAGGTTGCTTGGAATTTACTACCACCACTTAATGACCAAGTACCTTGAATTGTACCTGCTGTTGCATCTGCACCTGTAGTTAGTGTAATTGATTTTAATGTACCTAGTGTAAAGTCAATTTGGCTACTTGCTTGAACAGCCCATTGACCTGTTATTGTACCTGCTGTAGCTGGAGCTCCTGTAGTAAGAGCAGTAGCTTTTAATGTGCCAGTGCTGGTGTCTAATGTACCAGTAACTGTTGTAGTAGCATTACTGCTGGTAGTACCAGTCATGGCCAATACAGTTTGTCCTCCTGGAGTAGCTACGTTCAATGTAGTACCACTTGTAACTGTTAATGTGCTGTAACCAGTAACTTTCAAACTACCAACGTCTACACTACCATCACTGCCTGATTTAATTAAACTACTTACACCATGTGAGCTACTAATAGGAGTAACTGCATAAGTGTTTGCTCCACCTGTATTAGTTACACCGTTAAATGTAGTATTACCAGTAGTTACAACGGTCATAGCACCTAACGCACTAAATCCTGCGTTACTTACACCATTACCGTCAGTGACTACTTGAACTGGAGTTATTTCAGCTGGGCTAGCAGATACACTAGCTCTGTTACCTAGTATAGTACCAGAACTCATCTGCTGAATCTTAGCATACAATATACCAGTAGTAGGACTTGTTGATGTTAAATGATCAACCCAACCATTGGTTGTTGTAAATGCCGCACTGTTAAATGCCGCAAGACCTAAACTGCTTTGAGTATAAGAACCAGGAGCACTGGCTAATGTTCCTGCTGCCTGCATAGACAACTTACTTTGAGCTATAGCAGCCGCTGAATTGACCATTGAGTTATAAATTACACCTGGTTGGATGCTGGTTGTAATAGTACCAGCTACTGCGCTGAATGTTAAATTAACATCGCCCTGTGGTATAGGTACATTACGCCATCCTCCAAATCCGCCTCCGGTATTTAGAACACTAGCGTCATAGACTAGTACGTTAGCGTTGGCAACAGTGCTTGCTAGTGTTGCTGAAACGTCTTTCAGTTTATTAACTGAATTGGTACTAGTTACTGCATTGTCAACATAGATCTTATTAGCACCATCCGAGTTAATAATTGGACTAGCAACGTTTTGAATATTGTACAAGGCCATGTTAAGGTTACCCTTCATAGCCAATGCACCGTTAAGTGCTAGGTATCCAGGGCCAATCAAGTTGGTACTTGCAACTGGACTACCACCGTAGTCTAGGCCTAAACGTCTGTCAACGAATCCACGTATAGCACTTTGTACTGATACTGTATCTGCGGCATTATTAGTTAAAGCAGAGTCTGTTGAGAATTCAGCAACAACTACACCACGCTTAAATCCAAGACCGTCTAGGTTACTCAACGCAATGGACGCACTAAATGTAACACTTCCAGTACCTTGGTCTACTGAGAAGAAGCGTCCTACACGGAAGATACCATTTTGGTCAGTAGTTACATAGAACACACGACCTACGCCTTCTTCTAGAACTTCCTGACTTTGATTAGCGGCCTGAGCTGGGTTACCATAGATAACAGTCGGCCAGTTGGTAGTTGTATAACTACCAGTACCAATATTCAAGAAGTCATGCCCTGTTACACGAGTTGTTGAAATACGTGTAGTAATCTGCGCACCTTCGTTAGCTGGATAACCTAAACGTGGATTGAATGCCTGTGCAACGCTAAACGGTTTAGCAATACCTAATGTAGTACCGCTGGCATTTGTAGCTTCACGTGTAATAGTTGTTGTAGTTGCATTACTGTAAGTTCCAGGATTAAATGGATAGTTCAGGGTAATACTAGTAGTTGTACTTGCTGAACAGATAGCATAACCATTAAACAGTGGATTACTGTTACCAGTTACATAGTAGTAAACACCAGTTGTTGGAGCAGTAGTTGAGCTGAATGTAAATGTACCTGCGTATGTTCCTGCGTATGTACCAGTACTTACAGTTGTTATTGAAACACTGCTTGCAGTATTGGTATAACTAGTACCGTATGTATAACTTGGTGAATAGTAAGCAGTACTACCTGTGGCCACTGTTGTCAATGCAAAATCTGTTGTGCTTCCTGCGGTTGAACTGATAGCAATTTGCAGTGTACCTGCTATAATTCTACTTACATAGTATGTTGTTCCACTTACTACATTGCCGAATACTGGGTTGGCAGTAGTTCCGGTAAACACAATTGGAGTTCCGACATACAGATTAGTGATATTGCTTACTGTGTATAAGTTAGCTGTACCTGTAATTGTTGTACTAGATTGAGCAGTAGTTGTATTGGTATTCCAAGTACTACCATTACCGCTACCACTGATGTTACTAGTAATGTACACGTTGCTACCAATGCTACCGCCAGTTAGAACCATACCTGGATAGATTGTGCCAGACACTGTGCCAACTGTTAGTATACCAGTACCTGCCGCAATGCTTGAACTAGACATTGTAGCTACTGCATTTAATGAGCTAGTAGCATTACCGCCTGTACCAGGAGCTGTTGGATAACTTAGACTAATAGTATTTGTATTAACACCTGCACTGACAGTTGTACTAACTTGTGCAATACTGGTCAATACTGGTGTTAGGTATGCGCCACCTAATACTTGACTTAGGGTAATAGTTGGTACACTAGTATAACCATAACCAGGACTTGTAACAGTCACCGTGGCAATGCTGCCATTAACGATCGTACAAGTACCCTGAGCTTGTGTAATCGCCCCACCACCGCTGAACGTCAGTGTAGGTGCAGTAGTATAACCGCTACCTGCATTAGTAATTGTAATGCTTTGTACTGTGGCTACCGCAGTAGCTGAAATGCTAGTACCGTTAGGTAACCAAGCCGCCGGACTTACATAAAACTGTGTTGTACCAACTAGGCTTTGAATAATACAATATGCTGGAACATAGGCATTGTTATTAGTAGTTGTAACAACCATACCCACTGTCAAATTACTATTGCTTGCAACAGTAACTAGAGTTGAATTACCTATTGCGGCAATTTGGTATGTTCCGTTGTAGTTGGTGTTTGTCTGCCCCGCAACTGTGATATAACTATCTACTACAGGATATGCTACTCTGTAGGGAATAGTATAGGTTACAGTAGTAAATGATGTTGTACCGGTACTGGTTGCAGGTATAGGTCCTGTGCTAGTACTTAGATAAGTCATAGCATTTATCGGTGTAGCATCAGATGCATTGTTAGTTACAGGGTTTGGATCAATGGTCAAGTAACCATTTAAGTTGACCCCAAACTGTAATGTTCCGCCCGGTGTACTAGACGGATAAGCCGTTAGTGTTATTGTAGATGTGAAGCTACCATTTGAGAACACTGTGTTAACAGACTGTACATATTGTGTACTGTTGAAACCAGTTCCAATAATAACTTGACCAGCACTAATTGTTCCTGCAACGTTAGTTACAACTAGAGTGTAACTGCTGGTTCCGCCTGAGCTAAATGTACCAGTGGCAATGTTAGTTGGACTGGTATAGCTGATAACACGATGTACGCGACCTGACCAACCAAAGATGTATATACCCTTG
>Ga0208380_1000225_pt1 | contig 16303 bp, 34 predicted proteins | sample CryBogCBE27Jun07_FD_184570 | JGI IMG/M metagenome (GOLD analysis project Ga0208380, IMG submission 184570) | Freshwater microbial communities from Crystal Bog, Wisconsin, USA - CBE27Jun07 (SPAdes) | ecosystem: Environmental > Aquatic > Freshwater > Lake | place: Crystal Bog, Wisconsin, USA... | reverse complement strand
ATTCAAGTATGACAAACACCGCATGCTGTTCTTGCTCAACTACAGCGACTAAATACCCTATGCGACTTAGAGAATTTTCAGGTACTCACATACACCTAGATGACCAGTTAAACGAACTGATATTTCAGGGTAGCCAATGCACGGGCAACTGTGCCGGACATCGTGCAGGGTATGCTTGGAGCATGGCCCGTGGCGGCATAGAAAATCCACAAAGTAAAAGTGCCAGCTTTAACAAGGGTGCGGCCATAGCGGCACGTTTTGTCAAGAACAAGGTTAAAACAGCACCCCAAGTCAAGTAGTTATCTACGTTGATCTTCCCGGGATCGTCGTAGTTGTCGTCGCTGTTCTTCAACTACCAATCTAGTGCACTCAGTTCTTTCGGTAAAGTTAACTATATGATCGCAGAGTTTTATATCCAGTTTTGCCACAGCAAAACAGAGATCCTGTTCACGTCCACGCAGGCTCACACACTGATCAATGCCGGCATGAGCAACAAAAGGCAAGAATAAGATTACAAAAATGTAACGCATATTCTATTTACTCTTACTGACATGTAATAGAACCAGTAGATTTACTGAGTAAATAATAGTATACTATAATGATACTATGATAATACCTATAATACTGGCCACTTGCCAACTGACTAGGTTTACACCCGATCAAGGCCTGTATGTGTGTAAATACTCATGCGACCAAGGTCCAAAAATACCCATAACAATTGTAGGAAGGAATCAAAGTTTAATATGTCAACAGACCATACAGGTAAAGAGATACCAAAAGAATCCCTAGGTCCAGAAATTCTAGCCCTATTGGGTATACTAGTATGGATATTAGATCTATACATGACCAATCACCCTAGCTTATTTTAAGCGGAGCGACAGCGCAAAATTTTTCTGTGCGAAGCAGAAGCGGAAAATTTTTTCGTCAAAAAACCGCCATTACCAGCGTAATCAAACTGTAATCTATAAATACTTGTACACAGAACAAACGCTGTGTAGGAGGTTATAATATGTACACTATAGAGTATTTAGATCACAAGCCTCAAACAAAATTAATGCACAGTGAAAATCCCCCTGCGTGAAGCTATATACGCACTAGATCACTGTTGAACAATACCGCACGGATAACGCCCGTACAAGCCAGCACTGATAAGTCAGTGCTTTTTTATTGTAGTAGCATACGAATCAAGCCAGTAGTGTCGATGCTAACGAGTAAACAATAGTTAGCCAACATGCCAAAGCTTCGCCTAGTAAAACTAGCCCAAGCATACATACTGCAACCAGTAATCCAAATGGGATACAAAATGAGTAAGGGAGGATTGGGTACAGTGATGGCCATGGTAATACTACAGCCAATACTGATAGCCCAAGCAACAAGCTCAATGACAAAACGAAAAGGATGAGTACGGTAGTCATCACGGATCCAATCAAACGTGGGTTTTAGTATATTATCAATCATATTCACAGTATAACAGAAAGGTACCTGCAGAGTCAAAAAAATTGGCTGCAAAAAAAATCAGGGAAGTACTTAGGGTTTTAAGCAATTGGTTTTTGACTCTAAAAGAATATGTGCATATTATATGTATATGGCTGCCAGTAAATAAGATATGACTAAGACAGAAATTGAATTATGGCGAGATGCACAGTATAGAGCGTGGCGAGATTTGGCTTGTGATGAATCTAGATGGCCCGAACATACATATGTGGCAGTAACTGTTAACTACTATACCGAACTGTTGAAGAAACATGTAGCAGAGGAACTAGCAGAAAAAGGTCGAACAGTAGGGAAAAAATAGCCCGCGTAAAAAATTATAGAACATTACTTATAGAAAAACCACCACGAAAATACTTCGGTACCCATGCGCTATAGCTAGCTCAAAATCATTTTGTAATATATACGCTCCCGCCCTCTCATAATTCAAAAAATATATATCTCCCCGACCTAAAAAAATCCCCAGACAACCTAATGCCTGGGGAAGAAAAAGGACTGCCGGGAGCGAATCGGGCTTACGGTCCTTTTAGTGTAACAGCTTGCCGGGAGCGAATCGTTGGGCTGTTACTGGCCTCTGGGGGCCATGCTCTTAGCTGTTGCGCATACAGGTCATCTCTGCTACGGCACGCCACTTAGTGGGCATACTGGCAGCCAAGTCTGCTACCTTAAGCACAGTACGCAAGCTGAGCTCACGCATACGACGCTTATTAGCATCCACGAACTCTACTACATCTAGCTTCTGTTCGTCTGTGAGCTCGTAAGCATCCAACATACCATGCTCAGTGACTACTTGCTTGATCCTAAGTACCTTCTCACGCTCTGTGTCGATAGTAAGGTCCAAGTAGTGACAGCGTGACTCTAAGGCTTCCAAGTGATCCTTGAGCTTCTTGCTCTTAACGTGATCGAACTTGATATTGGTAATAAAGATAGCACCGCCTTTGAACTCGAAACTGTTGGGCACACCTTCTGAGCGCAGGAGCCTTGAGTCAGTGTTCCAGTGAATGGTACGCTTCTTACTAGTATCTAGAGCTGCCTTCAAAATGTTCAAGCTCAAGTCATCTAATAGTACTGAGTCACAGTCATCAAACACTAGGATTGACTTCTTGTCTGAGTACTCATAGAGTTTGCTGTACAAGCCAATGGCACTCATCGCGCCCTTGACTACTTCGTATTTCTTCAGCTTCTTGTCATCGGCAATATTGGCGAACACATCGTGTTTAGATAGTACTTTCTCAACACCAAAACTCTTACCAACACCTGGAGGACCAGTAACGATCATGGCACGAACATCGCCTGCCTTAACAGCACGAGTCATGTCTTCAAGTATCTCAAAACGAGTGCGCAGACGCTTTAGAATCTGTTCGTCTGACTCATTGCGTAGATCCTTTTCAATGGGTTCTACTGCCAAGCTTTTGTGTTCTGTTTGTAAGGCCATAAGCATTTTAGATGTGACTGCTGGTTTCAAAGTTCGCTCCTTTAAAGTATTTAAGAATTAATTATAACACGGAGTCGCCTCCGTGTCATTGTTTTTGGTTAGTCTAGTCTTGATCCTGCGTAGGCCTTCAAACCCAATGCCGTAAGGTAATTGGCATAGGCATAGGCGCCCGCTTCTTTGATGTCGATGTTCTGTACAGGCAATCCAGCTGGATCCCACATGCTCAAGCATTTTGGTTTGTAGTCCTTGCGGAAGCCTGCGGCCAGCAACTCTTTGGCCTGCCGGCTGTTGGTACGATCCACATAGACCTCAACCCATGCAAAGCCACAAGCTCCACGATCGCCGCCCCACTTAGCGTACTCTGCGCGGCCTGCCGCTTCTGCCAATACCTTACCTGCCTTGATAACATCTGCTGTAATCATAAGTTTCGCTCCTTATTTGCTGTTGAAGTAGTAATTATACTGTCTTACCTACGAGTTGTCAAGCCGTTAACGCCTGCAATGAACAAGCCCAAGCCTGCTAGGGCCATAAGGGCTAAAGGCATCAATTGACTGTCTGTTGCGGTGTCAATTGTGCCTGACACTCCATAGACTAGAAAGAATCCTGTGACGGCTACGACTGCGTCGCAGAATGCATATAATTTTGGTGACATAAGTTTCGCTCCTTATTTGCTGTTGATGTTAGTATTATACTCTCTTACTGGACTTCTGTCAACCGAATTACGAAGCCACTGTAATCTTTTTTGGCAGGACCTTTTGCCTTCAATCCTAACATAATGCCCTTAGGGTCTAAGAAGCGCAAGTCTGTTTCGTCTGCTGACGGCACACCCTCTGGGATCTTGTCGTAGACAGCAACCACTGACATACCTTGCAAGAGTGCTTCTGCTACATCCGAATCATTGCCGTCTGCCTTGCTGAAGGTCAAGTGGTAGTTGGGATACATTTTAGTCTTGCGACCCAGCACCTTAGTGTAGTCGTAGAACTGTACATTAGGGAACATTTCAAAGATGTTCATGCCAGGGATAGCATCATACTTCTCCCAGCTCAAGTCACTAGTACCATTGAGGCGGAACACGGGGATTAATCCTTTGCGCTCTGCGAACCGGACGGCCTTGCGAATGTCTGAGACAAGATCCAGCATGAAGTCTGCGCGATTGTTGAAGAAGTATTGGGTCTTACGAATGCGAGCCTTTTGGATCATGTTCGTTGTCTCGCCCTTGCGGAACATGCCACCGCGTCCTGCTTTATTAAGGCAAGCGTCTGTACAACCTTTAGTTCGCTTGGGGCATACTTCGCGTCCGCTAAGATCAGCGGGAGCAAGGTGTAGGATGAAACTGAGGTAGCCCATCTTTGTGCCCTTTTGGATTTTGGGATTCGCTGTAGATAATAGTTTGAACATAGTTTTCGCTCCAAGTTCGTTGTTGATGTATGTATTATACTCTCTTTTGGCTCAAGCGTCAACCAATTCAATAGTCTTTGTTGGGAAACGGATTATGCCTTCGAAATCCAATTGGCTCTGTTCAAACTCAGTCATATAGTCGTCAGCTACAAGCTCATAGCCAATGATTGAACTTTGAAACCAATCATTATTACATTCAATCTGATCACGCACGGAGTCAACGATCATACGCAGGTTCTTCTCTGCAAACTCGCTGTTCTCTCTAAAGCCGGGCACTAGAACGAAGTAATCACTACCGCCTTTGGCTTTCCAATAAGCATCTGCACCAGTTTGGATCTCACCGTCAACCCAAGCATAGTTCTCGTAATTCTGTGTTTGAATGTAAATCTTAGCCATTTGGTTCGCTCCTAATTTGCTGTTGATGTATGTATTATACTAGAGTGAGTCGCTCAAGTCAACCACTCGACCGTTTTCATCATACGTGGTATCGTCGATACGAATTGCATCCATATAGTCATCAATATAGAGCCCAGGTACACCATCGTACTCTTTTACTCCAATCATGCCTTTTCTTAGGCAAGCCCCATACTCTCCCATAGAGACATACACGGGCAGACTAGGATCTACCTTACTCAGGATATTGATCAAATTTTCAACTGTTAATTTCCTTGGATTCATTCTCTTTCCCATAGTTCGCTCCTTGGTTGTCTATGTGTAGATTATACTGTCTTTTGGCTAAGAACGTCAATCAATTCTTGATTGTCCTTGCGCATTTCACGCAGGATGATCACACATCTAATAAGATTGTAGATTGTGAATGCTGTTACGGCTGTTTGAAAAATTGTATATGCTGTCATTTCGATTTCCTTTTGTTTCTGTATGTGTTAATTATAGCCTCTTTTGGTTAGGCTGTCAAAGACCTTTCAGTCTGTAGGGTTACTCTTCGTAACAGTTATCTGTTGCATTAGCGCAACGACGTTCATCTTCACGATCAACTGAGTTTGCGATAGCTCTAATAGTTCGAGTTATCAACGCAGGATCATCGTTATATGCGGACAAGGCTTCTTGAATCAAACTGATTTGCTCTTCGTTTAAGTAGATTGGGTAAACTCTTGTTGTGCTCATTTTGATTTCCTTTTGTTTCTGTATGTGTCTATTATACTGTATTTTGGCTAGGCTGTCAAAGACCCTAGGATCTGCCAGGGCTTTGACTCCAACGAGCGTCATTCTCTATACGAGCACAGGCCACGACCTCGTCAAACATACGCATGAACTCTTCGCTCATATGGCCTTCTCTACGCATGAAGTCTGCCATCATTTCCATTTCGGAAACGACACGGCTAGTATGGGTTACGACTTCTCTCCATTGTTCTGTTTCGAAACTTGCCATGATGTGCTCCTTGTTGCTATGTCATAATTATAGCAAGGTTCACCCAAAATGTCAATAACCCTAGAGGAAGAAAGGGTATTATTCACACGGGCACCGATGCCGTCCATCCCGTCGCCTTCGAAGTTTAATTATAACTTCGAAAGGAGGATTAGTCAATCGCTCTGCGGAAGATCAGCTCCTGCTTGGAGAACGCATCGATCTCCCAGGGCTGTTGTAAATATGCAACACCACGTCCATAGAACTTGCCCTTCCATCTCTTGCCTTTAGGAGTCAATGTAAGGGTTCCTCGGGCAAATTGTGCCACGTGAGCCAATTCGTGTGCTAAGGTAACGCCTAGATCTATTTTATTGCGATTTGCTTTAAGAACAACTAGAATAGTATCTAATCCCGCTAAGGGGATAGTTGTCCCGGATTCTTCAAGATCACGATCCACTTTGATGTGCAGGAACTTACGACTCTTTGTTAGTTTAAGTTGAGCTAGCATAGAAGGCAGTAGAGCTTCTATGTAGCGTTTAGTCTGTCCTGATGATTCTACAAAGAATTCCATTGTTTTGCTCCTGTATGTATCTATTATACAGCCAAAAAATAACCCAGTCAACTGCTGGGTTATTAGTGGTGCGCCGAGAGGGACTTGAACCCCCGACCAATCGATTATGAGTCGACTGCTCTAACCAACTGAGCTATCAGCGCTGGTTATTAGAAACTAGTGTTCTCATCCTCTGTTACAGCAACCTTAGCAGGTGCCTTAACAGCTTTAGGTGCTGTAGCCTTAACAGCCTTCTCAATAGACTTGAGCAAAGGGCTGTTATCTTCAATATATTCTGTGATAGTGCTCTGGGCAACTGCATCAGCAAAGTCGGCATGCGTGAGCAACATCTTTGCCGCTTCTAACTTAGAGACTGACTTCTCAAGATCAACTAAACGAATATCAGTATGATCTGACTTGGCAAGTACTTTGATGCGCATCATATCATTAGCGAAACGAACTTTATAAGTGCCATTCAAATTAGAAATACCTGCAACTGAAAACAATTTATCTGTAGCCATGTTAAAAAACTCCTGTGTGTGTTAAAAAAGATATGAACTATCTGTTCATGTTCAAATTATACAACTCTTTTGGTGAGCTGTCAACCATTTTGCTTTGATTTTGGACGGATCTTTAGCTGTGGTTCTTTTACAACAAATCCAAACTCTTTGTTGACATAATAGCTAATCAGTGCACGTTGGATCATAGTAATCAAGTCGCCATGATCTTCGGGCACAACGAATCGAACAGGACAACCACCCCAAGTGCCTGTATGCACGAACTTGTGATAGTATTGCCTATGCTCTCGATTGCTAGGATCAAATACTACGAATGGACGTCCGAACAATTCTAATTTAGACATTACGTGCCCACTCCCTCATAGCTTGCTCTAAGGGTTTGAAATCATACTCTGCCTGTTTAGGGCGCACCCGTTCGGCTTGTTTACGATCGTGTTCTTGGTTAAGTTCTTTATTAGTCTTCATTTTCTTCCTCTTGTTCTTCCTCTGCTTCATACTCGGCGATACATTCGCTAATACCAAACATCTCATCCAACTCTGGAGGAAGGGTTGCTTGAGCTTCTTTGCTAGACATACCACCTAGCTCATAGTAGTCGTCGTCACCATTGCCCCATACACCAGCAAATGCCATGCCGGGTTCATAGTAGTAGAGCTTGACCGTGAACCCTTGTTCCGTCAAATACTCCATAGCAACAGTAGGTGGGCTCCATGCTGAGTCAAAGCCAAAAGTAATGTGATCCACATCGCCTTCTAGTTCAATAGTTTCAATAGCATCCACATCCCATTTGGTGCCCCATTCGTTTACGCAGAAGTCATACCATGTGGCATAGCCGTAGACGCTGAGATTGTTCATAGTCTGCTCTTGCAGAGCAATCTGCTCAGGATTGTCATCAGCACCTACACGACCTGCTACAATCTGCAGAGCTTCTGGCACTGGACGACAATAGTTGAGGAACTTGCCTTCATTTACCGCCGCAACCAACTCACGAATCTTAGCTGGGTCACTGTGTGTAATCTCTACTGTGTTATTGCACCAATTTGGCATATTAAACTCCCATTTCGTAAAAGGTTACTGAAGGATCAATGCTGAGCAACTCCTCAGCACAACGGGTCAAGCGACGCACTTTGTCACGCACTACATCGCGTGGCAGTTCGCCATCACAAGTCAAGTTCTCAGGGCTCATGTCGCTATCAATCATGTCAGCGATACGCTGGCGATCATTAGCATTGAGCAGACTCAGCTCTTTGCCCTTAAAGATACGGGTCCACTGATTCTTCTGTGCCACATAGGCTTCAAGTGTTGAAATGTTCATCTAACGCTCCTTTGTTGCTATGTATGTATTATAAGCTCAATACCGGATCTTGTCAATAACCCTTTTAGCATCAGGGTAATTACCCGCCAACTCCATTTCACACTCAATTCTAAGTGCTATAGCCTGTTCTTTGAGCTCAACAGCAAATTGATTCAAAAGTTCTTGGGCATAAGCAATATCATCTGCTGTGACCTTGCTTTGCCAGTCTTTAATAGTGGCTTCGTCGGCGTTCAGCAGGAACTCGAGGTTGTTACGATCCCAATCATTCATAGTCGCGTCCTTTGTGTTTAGGCTTACGCTTGTAGGCCAACTTGCTCTCTACAACCTTAGGTTTGAAAGGTGTGTTTTGGGCAAAGAGAACAAAGTGTTCTCTATGCTTCTTTGGTATCTTAATTACAATCTTCATTGTCTGCTCCTTATGCTGTATTATAGCATTTTGAGCATTCAACGTCAACTGTTCAAAGTGTTGTATGGATCATACACTTCGCTCATGTCATAGCTTTCGATCTCAGGGATCTCAGGCTCAGCTTCGCATCCGTTGGCTTCGATCCAATCGTAGACTGTTTCTAACGAACACTCTAACTGAACTGCGATACTTTTAGGACCGTAGCCCTCGATATACATCTGTTCAATATCGTATGCCAGTTCTGCTGTTTTACTCATCGTAGGCCTCCTCACCCATTTCTGTTACTCGTTCTTCTACTACATTCAAATCAACAATCCTAGCTGTTTGATCTTCATTTGATACACCCTGAAAGGCTGTACGGAATGATTGGTATTCAGCTAGGAAGTCGAATACATCCAAGCGATCCCAAGTGTCGGGAACTTCAAGCTCTTGTGTGATTAGTGTTTCAACTCTAACTTTCATATCCTGCTCCTTTGTTGCTAAGTGTTAATTATACAGTCACAGAGTGCCAGGAGTCAACTTCGGGCAGGTATTGGCGCATGGCTTCTTCGTCGCAATAGACCAACAGCTCTTCAATAGCTGAGAGATCCCCGTCATTCACATCCTTAACGATCTGCTCTAGCACACGATCACGCAGGTGTAGCCACTGGCCGTTCATCTGTTCCAAACGAGTGATCTCTACTTGATCACTCACACCGGTACTAGGGCTCTCCTTAAGAGCCTCCAGTCGGTCTTGGGCCTGAGCCCTTTTGCTTTGAATACCTGTCATGTTATACCTCCGAATAGTCAATGATTTCAGTGTCCAATATAGCGTCATTGAACGAAAATGAATAGTCCATCTCTTGCAATACTTCAGCCACGTCGCACTCTTCTGTTAGAGTGAGACGGACTGTTACATCAACAGTCCTTGAAAACATATCAAACTCCCTTTGTATTGGCTATTTCTTTGAGTGCTGTGCTTAGTTTGAGCCAGCGTCCTTTGTTATCTCTCTTGTAAAACCACTCGCCTGTTTCATAGCTTGATGCCTTGCTGTAACGATACAAGTAATAGTATTCAGCACCTGAGTGATCGTAGTGCTCTACAGCATCTGCCGCTGACTTAAAACTACGGAACTCGCTGTTGCTTTCTTTCCTATCACGAGCATAAAATGTGCACATATTGCCGTACTGCGCATCCCACTCAGCGTCTGTTAACTTAGTATCAAAGCGACTAAACGGATGCTCTACACCAATCTCAGGGCGCAGGCTACTAATATCTCCCAGAGCAATAAGATTGTTGGCTTTTGCGCTGTTGGCATAGTGTTCAGCTAGTATAGCGCCATTGTGCTCAAGATAGCCGTCCCAGTGGCAGTAGACTGCCACGACTCGTTTGCTATAAGGGTTTTGAATAGCAATCATTGAACGTGTTCCCATAAGTTTCGCTCCTTTTGTTAACGTAAAAACATATTATAACAGCTCTTGCTCAAACTGTCAATAACCCTTCAATTAGATTGGACTTACAATGGTACTAGACTCTGCATTGACGGCGCGCCTTGTACCAAATGCCATAAACCCTTAGGACTTGAAAGGATTCTCTTTTGGTGCACCTGGTGCGTTACAACTCTTCAATCCGAAACTGTGCCATTTTCTGCAATATGTACATTCCATCGTCTGCTCCTTTGTTGCTAAGTGTTTATTATACTGCTGTTTGAACAACTAGTCAACTTACGTGTAAAATAACCCTACAATGTATATGGCTAATAACACACCGTTGACAAGTACTAAATTTAGTTCCCGTATACGCACAGCCCACACCAAGTAAGCCAGTGCCCCAATATTAAGCAAATAAATGTTCAAGGGATCAATGCGCAAGCTTGTACACAATGCGCCCAGCACTACTGTAGCGCATCCCAGCCATTTTAAAACGTTATTAAACATCAATATCCCAAATTAAATAAACACATCTTTGCTCAGTATCTCGTCTTCTACAAGTCTGTGGCAACGATTAAGTGTGTACATCATTACCATGTAAGCGTTAGCTCTCTGCGTTTTGGGAAGTCTGTCAATAAAGTCTTGTATCTCCGCCAGTGTGGGCTCTGTAAACAGGCCACTGTAGGGGATTGGGTTTTCGACTACATTATACATAAGTTTCGCTCCTTTGTTGCTAAGTGTTAATTATACTGTAAAATGGGCGGGCTGTCAATAACCCGCCAAGTTATACGGCTTCTCTAAACAACTCGCTCATGTCGCGCACAAAGCGTCTAATTGCAACTTTTTGCTTAATAGGCAAGTCGTTACAGTCCGCTAACTGCATCATTTCCTCTGTTGCCTGTAGCAAGTCCCCGCCTGTGTTCAAACGTGCGTAGTCTTGTACAATCTCGATTGCCTCTGAGATGTCCATTTGATAAATGTTGCCATTACGCAAAGTAGTTATAGTACGCATAAGTTTCGCTCCTTAGTGTGTTAATATGTTTATATTATACGGCATTTTGGGCGGGCTGTCAATAACCCGCCACACAGTAGGGTTATATGCAACAAAACATGTTACTAGGGATTAAAGCATTTTCCTCTATGTACTGTAGTACACTAATATAGTATTCCCTTACAAAAGTGTCTTGTTGCATAATACTGTCGTGTAAATTTTGCACATTATTGTCCGTATTAAACACAGCTAGCGCATTAATATTATGCTGTATGTCCAATGTGTTAAACTGTAAATTTTCCGCTGTAATGGGAAAGTTAACACCCCATTGTGTAGTACTAAAGTCTATGTAATCCTGTGTAGTTTTAAGTACTAGCATGTTAATTTTAAGTTTATGGGTTTGTGTTAGTTTACGCATATTAGCTCCTGTTAAAATTGTATTATACTAGCGTTTTGCCAAAAAGTCAATAACCCTTTAGTGCGTAGGGTCTTTGACAGTTGTGCATTTTGGTGCTATAATTATGGTATGGTTCGAACAGCAGACACTGGGGATGGACGGCAAGGCTGGGCGAGTGTTTTTAAGTTAGTTGGCGCTTACTTACATGTGGATAACTTGTGGATAACTATTTTGAGCAAGTGGTCGCTCGCCTAGCCAAAACTGTGTGGATAACTTGTGGATAACTGGCTTGTGAACAACTTGTGAATAATTAAAAAACCTGTGAATAACTTTATCCACAAGTTGTCCACATAGTTGTGAAACTGCAACAATAGAACTTATTCACAGAGTTATCCACACTAGCAAATAAACAACTAAAACCCGCTTGACAACGCGGGTTTGGCTCCGGTCCCGGTGCCCTTATGTTATAATACTGATTAAAACGGTGGTGTATTGGGATCTTCCCCAGGAAATGTTACTTTATACCAACGATCACTTAGTGCTGTTATTAAGTATTCCCCTGCTTCAGACTGTTCATTTAGGTCAAATACCATGAAGTCACAAGTATGATTATTATGCTTGAATACATGTATATGATCTTGATCAACACAGATAATGGCCTTGTGTGTAGGAAAGCCAATGTGAGCTTTAGTTGTGAACATAAGTCTTCTCCCGGTTCATATACTGTATATATCAGAGTTGAAGCCAGTTCGATACCGTTCTTATATAGTCGAGTTCATAGTGTCGATACAGTGGGACTACTCTAGAACTGAGTCCGGATGCTCTAGAACTGAGTAGATCTCGCCGACAGACGAGTGTTATAAAGTGCAAAATAGATCTAGCCACGGTGCATAGCGGTGCTTACAGCGGGGCCTTTAAGTAGAAAAAGTGTCAAAATGTGTGGTAAAGTGCAATATTGTGCAACAGGATCTGGATTAAGATTCACAACAAGGCCCCAGGATGGTCGGACTAAGGTGCGCGATAATCGTACGGTCATGGTGGCGACAAGCTATGCGTAGATGAATACTCTCAATCCCTCCCAAATTCCCCCGTCTACACACACGCACAGCGGGGCCTACTCTAGTTTAACCATTCCGCCCTAATGCTTACAGCGGGGCCTTATAGACTTTTAGCCCTTTGACTGTGTGCTAGACGCTACAAGGACTCGCTCTCACACTCACTTGTACTCACACTCTATATACTATAAGTGCATGACTTTTCAGTCGTAAAAAACCCACTGAGACTGTGTACTTTTACACACACGCACAGCGGGGTCTTGTTTACATAGTGCCTGAAATAAGCAAGTAAGCCACTACTGCGCCACTTGCTATGACAATAGCAGTTAACCATATTTTAAATGTGAGATCTGTCATGTTATCTTATCCTTTGTTGATATAGTGCGTCAATACGCTGATTTAGTTCAGTGAATACTACGCTATCCATTGAGTTCTTTGCGATAACCACATCTGACAGCATGCCAATACACCACATCATTCGTTGTTCTCGTGTGTATTCAGGATGTAAACGGTCTGCATGAGTCAACATCAATAGTGCTAGATCTTCACTGGTCACGGTATTATATGCCTAGAATATCGCCTTGACCACCAGGTAGTGTTATATAGCGTATTTGTCCTTGCCAGTCTGTGGCATGCATGTGTTGTTGTTGATTAAGTCTCAGTGCCCAAGTATCAGCACGACGTTGTGCGTATACAGGATCCCTAATTGGATTGGGATCTTGTAGATCTAGTTCTTGCATAGCTTCATTGACAGTAGGGCTATAAGCTACGATTTGATATCCATTTGACATTTCGGTGTCTCCTTGTTTATATGCTAGTATTTATAAACCATTTCGATTATAAGTACGTGCAGGATCCTGTTGACTATCACAGTACAGACCTTTTAACAAGTTTAGACTACGACAGTCTGAGTCTGTAGCCCAGCTGGCTGCATGTCCTGCGGGATCATTACCCGTGACAATTTGACTGCTGATGCTGACTGTTTGATAAGCTGTTGTACAACTGGTTAATGCTACTGTTAGCACGATGACGATCAATTTCATAAGGTAATTATACTGGTATTGGGCTGGTCTTGTCAACCTGCTGAAAATTTTTGCCCGAGCCGCTTTGCGGGCCTAATAATCACAATCTCAGACTGTTGTCTTTGTGCGGGCTATATACTTGCTATATATAGAGGTTCTTTATGGCACTGGCATTTTCAGCATTTTTTGGCGTTTTGGCCGCACAGGATATAGCCAATAGACAGCCGTTTTCATCCATTTGGTGGCTGTGCGTTATAGTTTGGTTGCTAAACTCAATGAACATTTTATCCATGGCCCTAGCATGATAGCAGTATTTGGAGACTCGTGGGCAGAACCCACTTATGGACATCGTCAATATCCCGAGATGGATCAGTTGGCTTGGCCCAACTTATTGGGCGAACCTGTGGTCAATTTGGCGGCACATGGCAGTAGTTTATACTACACATATAGACAGTTTTTGGATCATCATCATCTAGGCGATCGTGTTATAGTAGTGGTAACCAGCTATGGACGCTTGCCCGTTAATGACATTGTGAATCGTGAAGGTCGTGTGCGCTATGTGTCCACAGCACAGAACGCTATTGATCTCATAAAAAATCACAGATCCGAATGGGATGATCTTGCTTATCAACGCCTGCTGGCCATGCGAGAATACTACCTGTGGTTGGAAAACTATAGTGCAGACACTAGGTTTGCTTATCTCATGCTGGCTGAAATTCGTAGACTGCGACCCGATGCTATCATCATACCTGCGTTCAAACAAAAACTCAGTCCCAGCTCGCCCCTGCTGACCAGTTTGAATGACTGGGTGCGCCCTACCATTCGGGGCATAGATCCTGTGTGGTTAGCCAACAACGGTACCCTGCCCTATAAGAACGGTACCATACCCTATAAAGAAATACGCTGTATCTGTCACTTGCCCCCGGAGGCCAATGCCAGTATAGCACTAGCAGTAAAGGCAGCCTTGGCGCGGGGATCATGGGGCATAGAGCCCGTACCTGACACCATACCCCATGAGCATGGCCTGGCTCACTATTGGGACATGGCCCGGAGGTTCAAGGACTAGCATGCATATTCAATTTATAGATCAAGGCTTTGACTCCGTACTCATAGACAACTGTTATAGCCCCGAGGAACTGGCTCAAATGCAAAGAGAAATGCGGGCCATTACCTTGGACAATCAATTCTTAGACTCCAGCACAGCACTGAAAACAGCACAGGACTCCACGGATCCCGGTCGCCAACTGGCCAGCCGTAAGGGCACATTCTTGGACGAGCGCATCAAAGACTGGCGCACTAGCCATTTGATACGCAACAGTCGTTTAAAGCTGATGAGCAAGGACTTGGAGCAGGTCATGGTCAGCCACAACAGTCTTTATCGCATATTCTTTGCAGACATGGCTCGCAGTCACTTGCTCAACTACTATGAGCACAACGACTACTATGACTGGCACGATGACAGCATGGTGTTTACTGTGCTCAATTGGTTTTGTGTTGAACCACAGGCGTTTACAGGTGGTGAGTTTGGCCTGCGCAACCACCAGGGTGAAGAACTAAAAATTGAGTTTAAGAACAATAGGGTTTTGATTATACCTAGCTGTACCCTGCATAAGGTGTATCCAGTTAGCTTGCCCAACAACCCTAAAGAATGCAGTGGGCTAGGACGTTATACCCTAACAGTATTTGTCAGCACATGGCCCAGCGAAGACCATCCAGGGAGATATAAACGATGAAAGATTATGTAAGACAACTAGCAGATCAAGCAGGCATAGGCCTGGCTCAATTTAATGACGAGGGCACGGCCTACTATGTGTGCAAGGAAGAAACCATGGAAAAGTTTGTGCGGGTGATAGCCAATGACTGTGCACACACAGTGGAAATATATACTGCCATGAACTTGCCCCCGGAGATGCTGGCACAACAGATTAGGGATAAATTTGGACTATGAAGACTTTGGGTATATTTGGTGATTCATGGGCTGACCCTCGACATGGGCATGATCTCGATCCCAGCATGGATCAGGATGCTTGGCTGTATCATTTAGGTGACTATGAACTAATGTTGCACAGCGCCACAGGTAGCAGTTTATACTGGGCCTATGAACAGTTTATAGAACACTATGAAAAGTATGACAAGTGCATTTTTGTTGCAACTGCCATAAGACGTTTGCCAGTTAATACCGTTAGGGAAATCAATGGTCCAAAGTTTCATGTGGCCAATTATGACATGGCTAGGCACATTTTGGAAACCAATGCTCGTGCATTTGATATTGAAAAGAGAAAATGGCTCGAAGCCCTAATGGGCTATTACCTGTTCTTGCAGGACGATCAATTTGACATACACATGGCTAGATTGATCATAGAAGACATACGAAGACTGCGTCCGGACACCATAATTGTGCCAATACTGCCACAGCCAAAAATACTTGATGATGTTGTGCCTTTGAATGAATATAGACGCACCATGTTCAACAGCATAGACAGCTCCAAAACCAATGATTTGCTTTATGGTACTTGGAACTATAAAGAAGCCAATCTCACTTGTCATGTGAGCAAACAGATGAATCAGTTTATTGCCCAGGACATGCGACAAGCTTTGGCTACAGGTGTATGGGATCCCAAAATACCCGAGTATGTGCCACACGAACGGGGGCTTGATTGGTATTATGATCTAAAAGCCAAAGTGACTTAAATTGAGCTTGACAACTAGATAAATCTATAGTATAATCTGTACTCACACAGAGGAGTACACATGTCACAGGCCTACAGAGAAATCACAGTTTGGGAAGGTAATTCCCAAGAAATTAACCATACTTACTTGATAGAAGGCAACAACATGTTGGCCTATATTCGTTATGGCACTAGTACTCCTCAATATTTCAGTGCGCCCATGCGTATAGACAAACGTGGCCGTAAGTTTGAAGAAGTTACGCCTAATCCTTTTGATAATAG
>Ga0208380_1000222_pt1 | contig 16672 bp, 40 predicted proteins | sample CryBogCBE27Jun07_FD_184570 | JGI IMG/M metagenome (GOLD analysis project Ga0208380, IMG submission 184570) | Freshwater microbial communities from Crystal Bog, Wisconsin, USA - CBE27Jun07 (SPAdes) | ecosystem: Environmental > Aquatic > Freshwater > Lake | place: Crystal Bog, Wisconsin, USA... | reverse complement strand
TGATAATCTATCCTTTGCACCAATTCTATGTTGTATTGACACTTTGTTGCTCAAATCACTCATAGCAGCTTGTAAAGTATTGTTACATACAATTCTAATTGAAGTAAATCCTGCTATAATACTTGAACTACCATTGTGTGAGTTAGTTAAGATAATATACTTTTCACACTTTTCGCCATTAACAAGCATATCTTCTGGAAGTTTAGCAGTGATGAAAATTCTTTCTCCTTTGCCAAGCACCCCAGCCGTTTCAAATATGGCTTCCCCATTATCAACAATACTATCAAAGAAACTAAAAGCATCTTTATTTTGAATGATCTCGTATCTGCTTCCTACTAAACCTAAGTAATCATTATTATCAGTTCTAATAGTTGCAAACTTTTCAGGTATTGCATCTCCAAAACCACTTTCTAAAGCAGGATGGATTTTTACTTTTTGAACTTCATAATCTAAGTTAGCTAATTCGATTGCTTCAGCAGCAGTCATAGCACCATCTACTACTTGACCTAAATTGTGCCAAGCTTTTTCGTTGTTAGTTACAAAAGAGTGTGTACCCTTTTTTTCGTTGTAATTGATTTCGTGAGCCATTGTGTTTCGTTTTATTTTGTTTTATAATACCACAAAGATATATGTAGTGCTTTTAATTTCCAAATTTATTTTCAACTTTTTTTATTTTTTCCAAAAACAATTTCTTTTTCATTGATTATTACCAAGTTATCAAAAGATAAATACTCATCTAATTTAGTCTCATCTAAAATTTCATAATCTTTATTATCAAACTTGGTAATGATTTCATTCGCTTGTCTAATTGGTGGGATTGATTTATAAATAAGAGCTTTATTGAATTCGATTGTAGTAGTGCTATATGCAATTAAAGTATATTTTTCTTCAATATCTTTCAATACAATACCTGCTTTTTTATTTTTGAATTCACTCAATAGAAACTCTTTTGTAATCCAATACTCAGCATCTAGCCTTTTTGTTGGGTGATTTGCTATGTCGCTGAGTTTGATTATGGTTGATTTCATTCTAATTTAATGAAGGAGTTAATAATATATTTTTTGCTTCAACTGTTTTTTCTGTGATTGATAATGATTCATCTATTAACTTAAATAGTTTTGTTTCATTTTTATCAGTTAATTCAGATTCAAGATCAGCAATTCTTTTTCTTTGCATATCTATTAAGGTATTAGAATGTGCTAAAAGATCCTCATAAGCTTGTAATAGTTCTTTATCTTTTTCCATATTATCTTTTATCTTTTTGAATTTAATTGGTTATGGATATAAATCGCCCATTGGTTGAAATCTGTGATTGGATTTTCTGGATAAACTGTTTTGGTTGTTTTGATTGTGTTTTTCATTTTGTTTTTATTTGTTTGTTTGAAAATATTTTATTGCGAATAGCACCCCTGCTTTATCGGTTTTAGTTTGATAGCCGTACCAAAGCACTTCAGTTTCGGAGAATATAGCAAAGACATGATTGTATCTACAAAGAAACCTTTTACCATTTTCTACATATCCCCACCACTTAGGTCTTGGCTTATACTTAGTTTCATTCATTGCTTTGATTATGCACTTCATATCTATTCTTCGTTTAAGTCAATCTTACAACCCAATAATTCTAATACTTTAACATAAGCCTCCATTTTACCTTCTAAATATTTCATTTTAGAATTTATCTCGTGCATCTCTTTACCCTCCTTTTTGATGTACTCTAATAGTTCGATAAGATTGGTAGGCTCTTTCTTTTCATCTCGAGGTGTAAGCATTGCTTTAGTTATAGTAGCTTCACTCATTAAGTCTTTCAGTTCTTTGATTATCTTTTCTAATAAATCGCTTGAATCTAATATCATAAATATTATTTTTTTAATTCAGGAAAGTATTCTTCTAATAAAAGAAGCTCAAATTTTGCACTATTTAATTCGATTGGTTCGTTAAATACAACTTTATGAGCAGCATATTCATATTTATATATCATACCAGACTCATCTTCCAACAATCTTTTAACAGCTTCTAAACACTTTTCTTCATTGTAAAAAAAGTCATCAGCATTTTCTACATAAAGGTTAAATAAGTCAAATGATTTTGGCTTCCATGTAGGTGCTTCTGGTTTGTCGTACCAAGATTTGTTTTCGTAACATTTAGCTGTGATTTGTACTAAAGTTTTCATGTGTTTCGTTTTATTTGTTTGTTTGATATAGTAAAGGTATATATTATTCTCAAAGATAACAAATATTTATTGTTAAGGTTTTGTTAAAACGTTTTTATCTAAAACTTCTAATTCCTCTACCTGAAAGTTAAAATGCTTCCCATAAATAGTTAATTGGTCTAACATTACGCCAACCCAACCCTGTCCACGACAACCCAAACGAGCTAGGGGTGCTACAACTCCAGTAAGTCCAACAAAAGGCTCGCATTCATTACCAAAGTTCTTTATAACCTTAACTTTAGTCCCTAATTGCATAATACTTGTTTGATATTGTTATTAAGCTGGTTATATAAGCTTGGGTGTATTATACATTTTTCCCAAAGTTCAGCATTTTCTTTAATATCATCCTCTGTGATTTTCATAATCATAATTATCCTTTCTACTAATAAAGCATTTAAGATTGGATCATTTGAGCTAATTAATTTTTTTAGCTTTGTTTCGTTGGTTGTGATTTTTTTTGACATATTGTTAGTTTTTAATTTCATCTAATAAGCTTACGAAATTCTCTTCTAATTGCATAGTTTGAGAATACTCTCTTTCAATAATTGTGTCTTTGTGTTGCATACCTGCATACCTTAGCTGATGATGTACTTCAACTATCTTATGTGAACCTATTGGCTTCCATCCTTCGTTAAGGTGATTTTCGATTTTTTCGTTTAGTCTTTGAGCTGAGCTTGCGGTTAAAATGATGTGTTTCATTAGAATTTGTAGTTTTTAGTGGGTTTTCGAGATTTAACTTGCCATCCGTGATTATTTTTTTCAGTCAATCCATACGACAATTTCGCATCTCTTCTCTTTAATACAACTCCCTCATACAAATCTGTTTTTGCTAAGTCGTGGAATAATAATTCAAAATTATCGTAGTAGTTTGGGGCACGATATACATTCTCGCAATTAGTAAAGCAAAGGTGCTTAAAGTTTTCAAACTCCTCTCCAACCCTCATTTTAAAGCAAGGATATAATTCCTCAAGTAATATTACTCTTTGCATAAATGTGCTCCCTATTAAGTATTCATTTTGATATACCAATATATCCCATATTACAAACTTTAAGTTAAACGGCTTTCCGTTTTCTCCTTTTTTGTTTTTGTTTAAAAACTCTCCTGATAATACTATCCAGCCTTTACCTCTATGTAAACCCTTAAAATCAATTTTGCTATAATCGGAACTTATTTTGCCCTTATGTCTATTCATTACTACTATCTCATCTTCTGAAATAAATACATTGCAACATGTACCATTGTATTTAGGTTGAGCTATATATTGATGGTTATCATATTTACTCAATTGACTTGGGTGTGTTGTATTCTCAGGTCTTGGAGGATACAAGTAAGTGTAGTTTTGAAATTCAGCCATTTGTGTTTCGTTTTATAGTGTAAAGATATATTGTTTTTGGAAACAACAAAATATTTTTAAACTTTTTTTTCAACATTTAGTGAAATTTTAAGAAATATGCTTATTATATGCGTTTTGTGGTTAATTTTGAAGATATACAAAAACATAAACGATGTTATCTTTAGAAAACCTTACATTGGTAAAAAATGCCCAAATGGATGAAGAGGGAGATTTAAACATCCCAAATACTACCGTATCCGATCCTTTGGGAACAGGAGGAATGCCAACTTACGAAGGCTCATATCCAAGTCCTGCACCAATTGATAGTAATCCTGCACCTATTGCAGTAGTAGAACTTCCAGTTGATGAAATACCAGTGCCAGCACAACCAATGCCAGTGCCTCCAACTCCATCAGTTGAGCCACCTTTAATTCCGAATAGTCATCCAGTTGATGATCCAATAGGTACAATTCCTACTCCAATTCCTACTCCTACTCCAATACCAACTCCAATACCAACTCCAGCACCTGCACCTATGGGTATTGCTGAAGGCGAACCTGCACCAGATGGTACTTTTGGTGGATATATAAAAGGTTTACCTAATCCTTGTGTTGAATTTGGTCCTGATTCTTATGAATGTGCTGTATCAAAAGGAGAGGGTGGCGTTGTTGGTCCTATTCCTATTAAAACTGATACTACACCTAAAAACCCAATTCCAACACCCGCAACACCTGCAACACCAGTTACAGCTCCAGTTGGTAAAAACATTAATTATTTAGTTATTGGTTTAGGAGCAGTATTAGTTATTTTGATTGCAGGTAAATTAATGAGCGATAAAAAATAATTTATGGCATTAGATAATACACAACTACTTAAAGTAGTAAATTCTTATAGTTGCTTCCCTGAATACAAGGAAATGCTTTCTTTTTTTAGTGATGCTAAAAATAGTCAGGCTATTTTAGATGCTCAAACATATTATGGAAGTTTACCACCTTCAAATACTCAATCTTATCATACTGGATTTGGTGTTTTTGGTAGTTGGCACGACTTCTGCGATAGAGAACCTATGGGAAAGTTTTATCAATTCGCTAAATTATCATTGACATATCCTACTTATTCTTCAACTGATCAATCTAATTGTCAAAAGATAAAAGATGCATTAGCTTCATTAAATACAGCATTAACAAATGTTAATGAAAATAATGCAAATGTGAAAAAATCAATCATATCTGCATATAATGATAAGATAGCTCAATACACAACTTTATATTCAACACTTACTTGTGATAATTATCTAACTAATCAAGCTCAAGCTGCTCAGGTAAGCCAATCTATCAATAATGGATTGAATGTAATTTCAGGTGGAAATACTATTGTAAAATATGCTTTAGGTGCAGGTATCTTAGTTGTTGGGTTTATGATAATCAAAAGAGTAATCAACGGCAAAGCAAAATAATTATGAAAGATACCTTAAAAAATATATTGACATTAGGAGTCTTAGCAATTGGAGGATATGCTTTATATGCATATTTTAAAAATAAATCAACAATCGCAAATTCTACTAATACAACTAATCCAACACCAACGCCAACTACTCCTGAAGTAGAAAAAAGGACTATCTTTTGGAATTTCTCTACAATAGGAGCAGATACATATCCAAGCTTAGTTAATTTTAAGATTCAGCAAAATGGAAAGAATATAATTGATACCACAACTCCGATTGGCGATAATATTCACTATATAGCTCAAATACAAGATTGGGATAAGTTACAAGTTAATGTTGGAGATACGATTACAGTAATGGTTTATGTATTAAAGTCGGGCAGTAATGGTAATACAAGTGGAAATGTTTTTGTAGGAAGTACAACTGGAGATACTGGATATGTTAAAAGCATTGGAGCAACTCCTCAATTAACAAATCAGGTAGTGATCGCTGAACAAAGAGTTGGGGATATGGATGTAAATAGCCAACCTATTACATTTAAGGTTCAATCAGGAATTAATTATGTAGTCTATTGTGATTATTTTCAATAATAAATATGGAAAAACAAACTAAAATATTATTAGGATTGGCTGCGGCAGGTGTCGTAGCTTATCTTGTATTTAAGCCGAAAGCAGTAACAAAATCAGCAAACGGACTTACTACCCAAAAACTATCACAACAAATAGATGCCGTACATGCAACTATTCCTGTGGACTTGAATGCCATAACTCCTAATTACGGGAAACCTATTGATGCTATTTTTCAAAATTGCTCTGGTCAAATGAACTTTGTTGATGTTCTCCATAATGATTATTTTAAACCTCAAAATGGAACATTTAGACCAATAGAAGGATATAGTAATCCAAATATAGTAGGAGTACCTGTAAAAATTATATAATGAATAAGACAACACAGACTATATTAATTCTAGGACTTAGTGGAGTCGCAGTTTATTTATTATGGAAAAACTATGCACCTCAGCCCGTAGCATCTATAACACCTAAACCAGCACCTGAACCAATAGCTAATCCTTGTGGTAATTTGGCAACTTGTTCAGATGGAGTTACATGCTATGATCCGAATGTTAATTACTTAATAGATCCTTGTGGTAAAAAGAAAGGTCAGGCATTAGAGAAAGTAGTTTTATCAAGTTAGAGAAATATGTTAATAGAGAAATTAAAAGAGGGGGATGTGATTTATGCAAATTGTACAGACAATCTGTTTTGTTATCACATAGGGATAGTTTATGACGATGGTAAGAAAAAATTGATATATCATTTAATGCCAGACCTTGTAAATAGATATGGCGGAAATGTGATAGCGACTTCTTATAATGATTTTATAAAAGGTAGAATTCTAAAACAAGTAAGGAGCAGTAATGCAAAGAATGAAGATATTTTGAGAGTAGCTAGAAAATGTAAAAGCGAACCTTACGATGGAGTGTTCTTCAATTGCGAAGACTTTATTTTAGAGATTACAAATGGGGCGAGGAGATCAGATGTAAGGGATGCTTATAAAATAGTTTTATTAACAGCAGCAATATTAATAATTATATGAAGTTATCAGAAATGGATAAGCGAATTTTAGCAGGAGTCGCAATTTTCGCAGCAATAGGTATAAGCTTACAAATATACAATGCTTATAATTTTAAGAAGATAAAAGAACAAATAGTTAAAGAATAGCTAGACTTCTGGGAGTTCTATTTGTTCAATTATGCTTTTTTTATAATAAATAAAAAATCTCATAATATCATTTCTTTTATTAATCACAAAATACAAATCGTATAGATTAGGTAATTTATTTTCTTTAGCAATATTAATTAATATTTTAAGAATATTATGCTTAACTAATACATATTCATATATATCGGATGTTTTCAATTCTCTATTTATTATTTTACTATTTTTATTAGAGGTATTCCATTTGATTATGCAACTATATAATCTATAATCAAATATATAATCTTTCTCTCCTGCTTTAGTCCAATAAGATACTTTAGGTATTATAGTAATATTTTCATTATCATTTTTAATCTTACTATTTAAGTAATTTAAAAATTCTTCGTTTCTTTTACTATTTTTTTTAAGTTGTAAAATATATTTTTCTTTCGCTTCTTCTTCTTTTTGCTTTTCTTTTTCTAAAATCTTTAAATGTAATTCTTCTTTTTTTATTCTTTCATATTCCTCTTTATCTTTAGCCCATTCTTTATCCCACATTTTTAATTTTTCTTGAGCTAGTAGCATATCTTCATTCTTTAAATAAACATCACTACTTTGTTGAATCTCAAACAACCTTTGGCTATTACGGACTTTATTATGCATTTTTCTTACCATAGCATTAAAAGCCATCTCACTAATTTCAATATCGTTTATCCTTCTCACTGATTATTTAATTATAGCTATCTTGTTGTTAGTTAGTGCGTGATCTATAATTACTTCATTTGCTTTCGTAGATATGTGCCATTTCATACCAGCTCCCTCTATAAAGGTGCTACTAGTATAGCTTGGTGTATCAATTCTAACATTATTTACTAATGTTTCTACTCCATCGATAATTACTCTCCATTCAAATTTGCTTTTAGTTGGAAAGTTAGTGTTGAATCTAATATCTACATTTTTCATAAGGCTTGGGAAATTATAGGTGGGTATAAATTATATTTTAAGCAATATTCGTGATTTTCTTTATTGCAGTTAAATTCGTAAACCTCTTTAGTTTGAGTATCTAAAAAGTTGAGTCTTAAATAATTCGTGCCTTTATTAATATATCTCTTCTTAACGAATACCATCGCAAGAGTCCACTTTTGATGCTTTACTTTATCAGTATTATCTAGCTTACCACCTATATCAAATACTATTTCTCTAGCATCGCATCTGATGTCGGCTTCTGCAATTAATTCAATAGTATTTTGCAATTTTAAAATCATTGGATTTCATTAATTGTAGTTTGTTTAAAAATGGTTGCTTTGTCATTTTTCCAAATCTCGAGGCAGAAAGCTTTTTCTAATCTAGGATGCTGCCAAAACTCATAAGCTTTAATAATACCTGATTGTATATCATGGCTACTAAACATAACATAACCTGCATCTGAAAGTAGTTGTCTTACATTCTTTATATCGTATTCCATATTTTTAATTTCTCTAAACATTTGTATTCAATTTATAATAACTATCTAATATTATAGCTGTTTTTTCAAAAATATCAAATTCTATTTCTTTGCCTTGCATAGGATAGCCTAAATTATAACACTCCTCTATTTCTTTAATGTTACATTCATTAATTGGAAGACATATCATTTCTAATCCGTTTGTAAAATATTCTACAAACCAGCCTTTATTTACGCCTTGAGAAGTATTATCTAGTTTATATATATAGCCTGTCATATTATTTTGTTTTTTCTTTTTTGTAAAAACCTAATCCGACTACTTCCTCCCATATTTGCTTCATAGTTGTCCTGATAGTATCTTGTTGCTCTTTTGACAATAAACCAAAGTCGTGTCTATATCTCATAGCCATAGAATCAATTAAATTGGGATCTGGTTCAGGATTTAATTTATGTCTTAATTGCTCTACGAACCAAGAACCTAATGATTGCTTGGATGCGGAAGCCTTTTCTAAGAAAGTATAATATTCATCTTTTGTAATTCTTGCAGATATTGTTTTGGTTGTTGACATAAAATAAATTTTGTTTCTATTTGTTTTTAACTATTTCAATTAATTTTTCTATTTGTTCTTCTAACTTTTTTACTTGTTCTTCTAACTGCTTTGCTCTATATTTTAAATCATCAATTTCTCTTTCATTATCTCTTTCATGTTCCATAAATGTATCAAAACTTACTTCCATATTATTTGTTTTTAACTATTTCAATTAATTTTTTAAGACAAGCAAGTTCTGCTTCTTCGTAGGTATCATAAAGTTCTTCAAACCCATTTCCTTTTATAAAGTATATGTTAAACTTGATTACCTCATCATAGTCTATATGGCTATACAATCCATATTTTTGTCTAAACCATCTAAATGCTTGTTGGTAGAGTGGAGCGTGTAAGCAAAATTCATTTTTATAAGGCTTATATATACATAGAAAAGGTATTGTAGCTGCATTTGGGTCTGTATAATAATAACCTAAACATTCTTCATTAAAACCTAATTCTTTAAGTTCTAATGCTTGTTCATAAAGGATAAAATATTTGTTCATAAGTTAATTATTTTTGTAAATACGATATATAAGTGATCCTATCCATATAATAGGAGAAAATAATAATCCAACTATATAATCAGGTACTTCTCTTAAAGAAAAATATCTATCATTATATTCATAATAAGAACCCATTTGAAAGCTACTTATAAGAAAATAAAAAAATAAAAAGTATATCATATATTATTCGGCTTTAACTATTTCAATTAATTTTTTAAGACAGGCAAGTTCGGATTCTTCGTATGTATTGAATTTTCTTTCTATAGGTCTATCAACTCTTTCTGTGTAAGTAAAATAAGATATAGAGAATCCAAATGTTTTATCATCATCTACAAAAAAATCTGGGAAATATCCATGCTTCTCTCTAAACCATCTAAATGCTTGTTGGTACACTGGTGCAAGTGCGGTTTCTTTAAAATCGTGTTGCGTATCTACTTGATATAAACTTAATTGACTTTTAATATATCTTGCAAAACAAGGTTCATTAAAACTTAATTTTTTAAGTTCTAATGCTTGTTCATAAGGGATAAACTCTTTGTTCATAGGTTATTTGTTTTCGTCTAGGTTAGCATCTTTAATAGCTTTGTCCATTATTTCTTCCCATTCTTTATTTGTTTCGTTATCATCATCAATGATATATTTTATAATAAAAAATACAGAAAGTAATGTAACGATTGTTCCAATAATTAAATTAATCATATTTATTTGTTTTGGTTATAGGTTTTGTTTTCGCTTTTAAATTTTACTTTACGGCAATTCTTACACATAATCATATAATCTTTAGAATTATTACCCCACATATTCCTTAGTTTTTCATATTTAGTATATTGATGAATTCCTAAAAAGCATAATATCTTTCTCATTACAATCCTTTGTTTTGCAGGTTACAAAATTGAGAGGCTAAGGTTATAATTCTTAAATTATTTAAACAATCAGTATCAGCCGCTCTAATTGCACCACATAAATCGTTTGCACATACGGCTTGTACAAATGATCCACCTTGCTGGGTATTATCTTTAGTTCTCATAACTGATATAATTACATCAATGATATGTGGGCTAACCTCATATCCATATCTTTTAACAAAGTTGTTTGCAGCAGTTTCGTATAATTCTCTTTCTTTCATATAATTTTTTTTTGAATAAGGATATTTACCTGAAAACATAAAAAAAGTGTTTTTATACTGGTTACGCTTCCAGTTCCTTTAGGGGGGTTAAGTTATAAAGTTGTACACTCTTTCATGATTCTAATTAGATGTACTAAACATTTGTGTTCGGCTTCTTCGTATGTTTTTGAAGGTTCTGCACTAAATATTTTTCGTCTAGATGGAAAATCATAAAATGGAATCATTTCTCCATATTGATTTGGGAAAACTGATGTTGATAAAGTAATTAAATGAATTTCATATCTATTCAGGTAAACTAATGGGAACAATGTAAAAGTACCCTCGAAGTAATCAGTTTCACTATTAGCTATCTTTTTAATTAATTTGTTTCTCAAAAAGTGAAATGCTTCTTGATACAAAGGTGCAGTTACATAGTGAGCGTAAAAATGTTCATCATCTAATGCTGGTTCATTCCAATCTATTGTATCACCAACTTCAGTCGCAAATCTAATTGGAATTGATTCTGGTGTAGGGTACACAAAATGTCCCTGATGCTTCAATTCGGTATCAGATTTAAGATAGTAAGTGTTTGTTTCTCCTCTAAAACCTAAGTGCTTCAATTCTAAAGCAAGGTCGAATGGTACATATTTATTTTTCATTTTATTTTTTATTAATAGTATCAAGTAAATTATATTTTGAACAACTATCTTGGAATGAAATCCAATCAAACGATTCTCCAGAATATTGATATTGGCAGATACATTGTGGTAAAGTACCCATATCTCGATTGTAAAACTTAGCTCTAATCACATAAGGAGGAGTAGGTGTAGTTGTAGATGTTTGACAACTAAATAATGTTATTGTAATTATCAGTAATAATATAGTTTTTTTCATATTTTTTTATTTATTCGTGTGAGTAAATCATAATTGGTTGTTGTAAAGCGAATTCTGCATATTGTTCCGCAGCTTCTTTATTTCCCCAAATTATTTTTTCTAATATTTCATCGGCTTTTGTTTTAACATCAGCCATATCTCCTTCTTCATCGTTTCCTAAGATAATTGCGTTACCTACTAATGGGTAATTCCAATCAAGCATAGTAAAGCAACCTTCTAATTCATTGTGTAGGAGTGCTTCATCATCTGAATAAAGGATATCTCCGTTTTCAAATTCGACTGGACAGCAGAATAAGTCGCAATCATTCCCGATTGCAGAATAAATCTCTTTGTAATTTTTGATCTCGATTTGTGATATTGTTTTATTAACAACATCAATTTTTAAAGCTTTCATGTGTGTTTCGTTTTATTTGTTTTAAAATGATAGAGTAAAGATATATATTATTCTTAAAGATAACAAATATTTAATTGTTAAAATATTGTTAATTCCAATAATCTTGATCATTTTTGAAAAATTCAGGGTTTTTCCTATTCCACCAGCTTCTCATCATAAGCTTAAACATATACCAAACTCCTTTATTTTGTAGCCTTCTAGCACTTGTATAGCAACCATCAGTCCTATATACATAAAACCTGCTAGCATCTACCTTTTTACATAACATATAGTCCTCGCCTACTAAATGAGTAGCATCATATCCGCCTATTTTCCAATAAGCACGCCTATCAAATAGCTGAAATCCACCAATAGCAAATGGATCTCTCATTATGTAAGCGGTAAACCATTGGAAGTAATCGAAAATTCTATAATATCTATTATAGCCCTTATCAGTAGTATAAGTTGCTGTCATCAAATCAAATCTGCCATAATTCCTGATAATCATATTTTCTAATAGCATATCATCTTTAAGATACATATCAGCATCTAAGAATAAAATGTACTTTGTTTTATCAGGCATAGTTTCCAAAAAGGTTGCTCCTTTGTGTCTTGCATCAGCAGGATAGCCTCCTTCAATAATGATAATTTCTAAAAAGGGGAATAACTTTTTACCTTCATTCTTTAACATATTGATATAAAACAATGAGTGTGGCTCATCTGATTTATCTGCAATAATTACTTTTGTTCCATTAATAGACTTCTGTTCTTGTATGTAAGTTAATGTTGTAAATAAAACCGCTCTTTCGTTTTTATGAGGGATGATGATTGTTAAATTTTCTCTTAGCATAACTTCTTTATTGTTCTGTAAAATAACATATAAAAAATAAAATAACCAAAATTTATTATGTTTTTTTTTTGAAAATGTTAGTATATTTGAGTACACAAACAAAATTGGCAAAAACAAACAAACAAACTTATGCCTAATCCTAACATAATCTTCCAAGATCCTGTTACTGGAATATACCAAGATGTAGATAGAACTTACTATTTGAGCGATGGTACTCCAATTAATGATTTTGATCCTCGAACTGGTGCATATCAAGAAAGCGATGGCACTTGGTACACATTTCAAGGTGTTCCATTAATGAACTTTGATAAAAATACTGGCTGTTATCAAGAAGATGATGGCACTTGGTACGATTCTATTGGTAATGAGGTATTACTTAATTCAAGTGCATATAACTTATTGAAATCTTCTGGATATGATGTAAGCTCAAATGTTAATACAGGCTTGAATCAAAAATTTTCAAGGAATAATATAACAACTACTTCCGCTACTAAGAAAACGGCAGTAAAAGCATCTGCAACGCCAATTTGGTTATTACCTACACTTGCAGTTGTGAGCCTTGCTCTTATAGGTACTATTGTTTATTATACAATGAAAAAGAAATAAGATGGAAAAACAAACTAAAGTATTGCTAACGATATTCGGTGTTGTAGGAACAGCAGGGATTGGATATTTAATTTATAAAGCTTTTAGTGGCTCAACAACTACGGCAGCAAAAACCACAGCACAAAACTTAGCAATAGCTCAGCAAAAAGCTGCTGCAATTAAAAGTAATCCTAAAGCAAATCCATTGGCGGCAAACGCTGCAAGTGCGGCAGTAGCTATGCTACAAAAGCAAGCTCAACAACAAGCTCAACAACAATCACAAAAGAGTGGTGGAGGAGCAGGTGGTGGAATGGGTTCGGGTGGAAGCTCACCTGTAAAAAGTCCATCTGGAGCACCTCAAGCAGGAAAAGATAAGGTAAATACTGATGGTTCTATTGATCATGATAATGGTAATGGTACTTATACTGAAACGGAAAAAGATGGCACTAAAACGACATACACTAATGCAGGTGATGTTGTAAATGATGATGGTTCAATAACACATAATAATGGAGATGGTACTTATACAGAAACTGGAAAGGGGGGAGATGTAACAAGATATAGCAATTCTGGTATTCCAATGGAAGAAGGTGATGTTTTAAACTCCGATGGCTCGGTACGACACGATAATGGAGATGGTACTTATACTGAACATGGTCCTTTAGGGGATATTACAACTTACACAAACGCTGGTGATGTTATTGCTCAAGTAAATGCCGATGGTTCTTATCAGGTTGATAATGGAAACGGTACTTACACCGAAACAGAAAAAGATGGCACTCAAACTGTTTATACTAACGATGGTACTCCAGTAACCATGAATGCAGATGGTTCTTATATGATTGATAATGGAGATGGAACATATAAAGAAGTAGAAAGTGATGGCACTGAAACTATTTATAATAATGATGGTACTCCTGTTGATACTGGATCTGATAATGGTGGAACTCCATCGAATAGTGATAATGGTGGGGGTGATTTCACTTCAACTGATAATTCAAATGGATTTGCAGGTTTCGTTGGAGAAGAAGGTTTTACTAAAATCAAAGGCTTAAAAGGAATATAATGAAATCTCAAACTATGCACTTTATAGAATATGGGTTAATATTCACCGCTTTAATAGTTGGGGGATCTTGGGTTTATACTCAATTTCAAAAAACAAATTACGGCAAACCATACCAAACAATTTAAAAAACACAAAAAACAAATAATATGGCACTTGACAAAAATGTAACTATGGCATTAGGATTAGCTGCAATCGGTGGAGCAGTAGTTCTTTATAGTAAAAACTCAGTAACAGTACCAAGCGATAAAAAATCAGGTTATATGAGTGTAGGTAACTATGCTTTATATGCTGGTTTAGGATTGGCAACTTTATTTTATTTAACATCTGGTACGTCTGGTTGGAAAGAATTTTAGTAACCCCTTAAATTTACAAATATGAAAATTTGCTGGAAATCACTCCTTATTGGAGCAGCGATTGGTGCAGTTGGTATGCATTTCTATATGCAACCCGCTTCAACAACTAAATAATCAAAAAAAAGCAGCTTTCAATTAGGTTGCTTTTTTCAATTACACAAACAAATACAAACAATATGAAACAATTTATTAATTGGCTAGGTGGTTTCTTTGATGCATCTAGCGAAAAGTCATCAAGCAAAAGACTTGTAGGTATTGCAGGTGCTTTTGTATTATTCTATACTTTATACACTAATTCTAAGACTGATACACATATTGCACCATCGGAAGCATTAGTATGGGCTGATGTTGTAATTATTTGCGTTTCTTTAGGATTGGCTTCTGTAAAAGAATTAACTGATCTTATTGGTAAAGTAAAGGGCGGTTCAGTAGCTTCTGATAAACCTCAAGACACAAAAGAAGAATAATATGATAGACTTCACACAATTTGATGCACTACAATTATTGATAGTGATTTTTGATATTATTTTAGTTGCTCTATTTAGCTTTTTCTATGTGAAAGCTATAATTTGTATATATGAAGATTTGTACAAAGAAAGAGTAAAAAAATTCTTCAAAGGAATATCTTTATTCGGCTTTATGTTTTTTTTTTAACTTCTGTTAATGCACAAGATGTGTGTGTGCAGAATGTAAAAAACTCAATTAAGGTAGGTTCTTTAACTGGAAATAGAAATATTGAGTTTGGAGTAAAAAACATATTAGAGGAAATACTTCAGGATAAAGGATACAAGATTAATTGTTCCGATAATTCTATAAAAGTATATACTGAACTTATATATATGGATGTATTGCTAACAAAAAGTAATATGTCCATATTTCATAAGGATGATAATGCAATAGTTATAAGAATAAAAGGCTATACACTTGATAATGGTGTAAAGTCGAAAGAATACATAGTTGAAGAACAGGCAATAGAAGAATCATTTTCGACAATGATTATTTCAAGTGAGGGTAAAATAAACAAACAAAATATAAGTACTGCTATTAAAAAATCTTGTGAATCAATAATTAATAAATTGATTAAAAGCAAATAATGAAAAAGTTTTTCTGCTTACTTATTTTGTTTATATGTATTAAAGGCACTTCTCAGGTGTCTAATATTGCATTTAAAACCGCTGCTATAAATACAGACATAAAATCAACTTCAATCCAAAAGGGGGATACGGTAGATATTTATATAAGTTATGAGAATAACGGATCTCATACGAGAACCATATACTTTGATTTCCAATATAATTATAAGACATATACCATATTAGATGCTCAAACAATAGCATTTACTAATACAGCTACTTCAACAACAGCTTTGCCTTATGGTGCAACAAGTAATGTATCTAATGCAGATTATCATGGATATTCTTACCTAAAAAGTACTAGCAACAATACTCGTAATGGTAACGTAAATTATAATGGTGCAAACTATTCTTATAATCAGAATAGTGTTAATGCCATATATAGGTCTTATGTATCAATAACATCAAATAGCGATCTTGTTGATGGAGATATACTTAAAATAAGATTGAAGGTCAATAATCTTAGTGCAGGAACTCAATATGATTCTATTTATATGAATTTTGCTGCGTGTTGGGATAAATCAGGAACTTATACAAGTTCATATATGCCAGATCCCAAATCTACATTCATAAATCTTGATGCAACTGCTAATGCTTTGGTTTCAGGAAATTTATATATGAATGCTGCTTGCCCAAATACTTACTTAACATTTATAGACTCAACTACTGGCGTATTTCAAGCTGTTGCATTCCCAAATGTTGCAGGTGATTTCAAGCTTTCGACTGAGCTTAAACCTAATACGGCATATAAAGTACTCATAAATGTAGATAGCCTGAATTTAAGGACAAGCTATGCTGTAACAGTATCTGATGCCACTGCTGCATTAAATGAGTTTGGAAATCAAAACATAGATGGCTCTTTTAATAATACTAACATAATGACTGGCGTTGGATATTTAGCTTCAGATGTAAATTATAATGGTAAGTTTGATGGTGCAGATCCATATCTATTACTCGCAGAGGTTGCAGGTACAAATACATTCCAATCAGGGTTGTATTTAATGCAAAGAGATAGTTTTAACGTCCTTTCAACTTCAAATTGGAATAGGGGTATAAAAGATTATATCTACTTTAAAACAAGCACCATAAATCAAA
>Ga0208380_1000221_pt1 | contig 16753 bp, 23 predicted proteins | sample CryBogCBE27Jun07_FD_184570 | JGI IMG/M metagenome (GOLD analysis project Ga0208380, IMG submission 184570) | Freshwater microbial communities from Crystal Bog, Wisconsin, USA - CBE27Jun07 (SPAdes) | ecosystem: Environmental > Aquatic > Freshwater > Lake | place: Crystal Bog, Wisconsin, USA... | reverse complement strand
ATGAACAGCAAAGACGTAGAAATAAAAATGGGCCCGTATGTGAGCCTTAAAGAAATGGCTACTAAGCGTAGCAAACGTAAATCAATTACCCTAGTCCGTAAAGTCCCGTAGTAGATTCATATTAACTACAACAAGATGTGCATAGGCCACGGCGTGGCTTTTCTTAAAGTAGTATTCATCTTGCCCGGGCTTATCCCAAACTGTTTTTGCCACTTCACTCCAAGTTTCTCCAATTAAATGTCGCTTGGCTGGACGTATAACCGAGAGAAACATGGCCATCCTGGGTATACTATTAACTGCTTCGGGCATTTGAATTAGTGTCTTATAGTGATTGCCGATGTGTATTAGTTTTCCGCAAAATTCAGGATCATACAGTCGATCCCACTCGGGCTCTTGAGCAATAAGTTCTTCTAAATGTTGTTCATTCTTTATCTGGGTATATAATGATACATTTAAAAAGTCTAATTTTGTATAGCCACGCAATTCAGCTGACTCGTAGTCAATGCTGGCAATGCCAGTAAAAGGATCTGTGGGGATCGCAGTTGGGTATATACCAGTGTTGTGTTTGATCAATCGCCCGTCACGAAGTATACTTGCCGGGGTAGTTTTAAGTAGTGCAAGTGCCTGCTCTCTATCAGGAAAGTCAATATCAATGTCTGACTGAAACTTCATAATCCTGCCTTGCTTAGTATATCCTTGACCCACTCGGTGTCTGCTAGATAATCTACAAATTTGCGTTGCCAATGATCTGGATCAATCCAGTGTATAATCATTCCAACCTGTTCTTCATTGATTGCATCCAGGAACTCAACTCCTGACGTACAGTTATAAACAACCCAAGGGCTAATGCGACCGGTAGCAATATGATGACAGATACGATTACTATTGCCATACCTAAAATAATCAGTAAAACCGTTTTTGAGTTCTGGATGGTCGTCAGCATAATCTTGCATTTCCTTTAGGGCACGTTCTAGTGCATCTTGTACTGCTTCACGGCGTAGGTATTCGTGTAAGTATGTCACATAAAACTCATCCTTACACCAATGATCAATCTTTTTATTATTCTTTAGTAACCATTCAAGAAATGCCGTGGGATTGATTCCACGGATACCTACCATATGTCTGCCCCACTTGACAAATGCATTGTAATACGGGCTCTTGGCAAAGTCCTCATAGCTCTTTAACTTAGCACTACCCTGTGTGATTTCATAGAAACGCAAATATGCTTTAAGTCCAAGTTGAACTGCAACTTCTTTTTCCTGTTGCCAGCGGCGTTTTTGTTCACATAGGTGTACAGCCAAAGTCGATTCTTTGGCAAATGATTTTTCGCAATACCTACACTTATATGTTGTCATTAATTCGATCTACAAGATACTTTGCTAATATTATAACATCTTCGTTATAATGGTGTCTAGCATTTATGGGCAGGTCTTTGTCCTGTTCCATACATTGACTGCCCTGTTGTTCCAAAAATGTGTTGCCAATAAAGGTAAATGGTACGAATCCTGGACCCAAATTTTCATATAAGTGTGTGTCACAGGTATTGAATATACAATATTTGATATTTTGAGTTTGGCAATAGGCCGCAAACAGTTTAAGATCTAAATATAGTTGTTCTCTATAATGCTGATTAATATCAAATTTATATCGGCTTTTAACATAGTCATCGACCATCTTATGTTCTACTGTACTTGAAAAATCATCCACACTAGCAAACTGTGCCTGCATGCCTTGACTATTATAACTAACCCAAGGATCCGCACGATCAACTAAAGGACTTTCTTGACGGTCGTAGAATGTTAATCCTATGATAACTAAATCTACAGGATTATGTTCTATGTATTCTACTGTGGTTCTTATAATACGGCGATTGCTACTACCAGCACGTGCTATGTTTACTGTGTTGGCATTTAATAATTGATTAAAGTGCTCACGGTAATAATAGCTGTCTAAGAAACTGCAGCCATTTACCAATACGTTCATAGTTCTTTCTTGATGTCTTTGTCTGCCCAGCCTAGTCCCTTGGCATATTCTTTAAGTTCTTCTTTGGTGTTTAACTCAGCTAGTAATCGAAGATCATCTTCTTTTAAATGTGGGTGTAGTTCACGTAAAAACTTAACATTTTTATTATCGGTGGTCTTAGACTTAGGTTTAATCCATTGGTGATATTGATTGCCCATGCCTGGACTTACTGTCGTGGCCAATAGCCACTGTAGCTTTTTATGCTTAGCCGCACTAATATCAAAAAAATGTTTATTTAAATTTTCATTGCAACTCATAACATAATAGGCCTGTAGATCAGCGTTGCCGCCCACAGCACTACCCCAACGAATCATTAAGAAAGGTGCAAACTTTTTCTTTTCTTCGTCATTGAGGCTGTCGTAAAAATCTCTGTTCTTACGATCAAACTGCGCCATTTCATTGCGAATATTTAATTTATCTTCACTCATCTTTGCTTTTTTGATTATTACGCTTTTCTTGAATAGTTAATTTATCTTTACGTGCTCGATTGTGTCGAGGATTGCCACATATTGTACAATGCGGATGGCCGCAGTCCATAGCATGATGTTTAGATAAACGATGTGGCTGTGCTTCGTCAATGAGACGACTTGCTTCGCCAAAGTTTTTGTGAGCTTTGATAATTCCTAGTTGCTTTTTAATTGCTTGCCAAGTTCTATGCAAACGATTGCCATGTTTGATTTTATCTTCTTCTTTGCTCATAGTATCTCCTAAACTGGATGCCAACCTGGCGGTTCATCGCCTCGTTGTAATTCATATATAACTATAACACGTTCAATAGCTTCTTGTAAAGCAGGATTATCTTTTGCGGCATAATATATTCTATCCCAAAGTTCGATGCGACGTGTTCTAGCATCTTTTTCTTTAAGATCATAGTCCCAACCTATGGCAATTCTATCTCCTGGGTGAGCACCCAATTCACGAGCATAGGTTACACCATTGGCCTTTTCGTAGATATAAGTTGCACCTGGCTTAAGGCGTCCCATGTTACCATACCTTACCGTAGTTAATAACTTCGCTTTGGCGACTTATATCCTTAATAAAATATGCACACATAGGGTTCTCACCTTCGGTTAGTGGAATAGCTAATAACTGTCCAGGCTTGAGTTTAGGGAAATACCATTTAACATCTTGATAAATGTCAACAATTTCCACTGGGTAAAACTCAGGACGGAAACTACTTAATGGGTTAAAAGCAAATACATTAAAACCTCGATCGTTAATGCTGGTAAGCGGAACTACTTCTAGATCACCAAAGTCAGGTTCACCAATTAAGATTTGCCAATCTACTGGCATACGTATAGTGTGTTCACCAATGCGTAGTACAAGTGCTGGACTATTAAATGATTCCAAAAAGATTAAAGGAATATAAAAGTAATCAGGTTCCTTAGGATCGCTATTATCCAATACGCAAAATCTAACTTCATCAATTTCGTTAGGTATTTGGTCCATTGAATATGCTGTATTATCTAATGTTAAAATTCTCATTTATTTTTCTTCTAGTATAAGTTCCGCTTCCGGCGTCACGATATATCTTCCAATATGTCGATCAGTAAATTCTTCTATTACATTTCTATGCAATGGAAGTTCAGTAACCTCAACTTCGTTTTGAACTAGGTATTCTTTATTGTAATTGAAAGTACTGGCAAAGTAAACCTTTGGTGTTGCCATTTTCTGTGCTACAGAATTTACAAATTTATGGTGTATATGTCCGTAGTCTCCATCTTCATAGTGTGTTAATATTAAATCAACACCTTCGGCAGCATTGCATAAATCTTTTTCAGCTTGCTCAGAATCAAAACTAATTTTGCCGCGCATCATATCTAACCACGTATCCTTGTGTCCTAAAAATACAGTAGGTATATTGCGACGTTGCCAGTATGCTCTTATTTCACGTCCTCGAGGATCGTACATTCTATAGGTTAGGTATACGATGGTCCATTCAAACTCTGGGTGAGCTTCTATAAAGGGCCAGGCAAAAATAACGCAATCATCGGGATGGGCTACAAGTGCAACTGCTCGCATATTTTCTTGTAATAAACTTCTGCCAAGTACTCTTGGCTAGCAGGACTACCGTGGTATCCTGGGTCTTTCTTTCCTTCAAATGGCCACCTGTTGGTTGCATAAGCAGGCGTTTCCGCGTAGTCAAGGGTTAGGTATTTGTCATCTACTACTGCTGGTATAGCCGCTCGTACTGTGCCGCTGTCCCATAGGTTATTTGCCACTAATAAAAATGGTATTCCTGAGTAGAACAACTGCATAATACCATCACGCATGATCCATTCGTCCTGTTGACGTTTCCAATTTGAATCATACATATGGTTAATATACTGCTTAACTGCGGCCTGAGTATTCCGATCTATGCGACTGCTACGATATGGATGATCATAGTTTTCAGCTAGACTAAAAATGGTTTCACATATCATACGATAAGGATTGTTACCATAATTAACATTGTCAATACCAGCCGCAGGATCGTAGCCGTTATTGTGATTTTTTTGTAAGTGTTGTTGTAGTTCTGGATTCCATCCGCGATTTTCATTTGGTCGAGGAACATATGGTGCTGCACTAGCAGGGATTTCCATACGGTCGTGGAATGTAGGAGCAATGATAGCAAAGTCTGGACGTTGACGAATAACTTCATCTATTTGTACTCGTATGCCACCGTTACTGCATCCTTGACGTGCCAGTATTTCTACGTCCCAACCTAGTTTCTTGGCTAGTACTTCGCCGTAGGCTGTACCCGGTAAGTCTTGACTAGGTGCAGAATAACTGCAACCACATACTATTAGTTTTGCCATACTGCTTTTTCTATTGTAAAGGGATAGTTTGCTTCTTTATAGAACTGCTTACGTTTAGTAAGGTGTCGTTTAGCAAACTTACAGGTACTGGTTATGTCCCAGATTTGTACGAAGTCTTTGTCTTCCGCTTTGCGAATACCACGCCCGATTGACTGGATAACACGGACAAAGGATTTACCCGGTTCAATAAGGACAAGATTGAAAATGCGAGGAATATTAATACCAACAGCAGCAACGCCATAGGTAGCAATAATAATCTTATTAGTACTTGTAGCAATCTCGTCATATTCATCTTTTCTATCTCCGGCTTTAGTGCTACCACTAACAAACGCTACATCGGGTTTATCGCCTTTGATCAAACTAAACAATGTGCTTAGTTCTGCTTGTAAGATCTTACCTGTTTCAATACGATCAACTAGAATAAGTGTGTTGCCACCTTCTTTAATTGACTCAATCATGCGAGCTAGATACGCCAAGCGTTCTGTTGTGGTTGTTAAGTATTTAAGCTCGCTTTGATAATCTCGATACTCGACATGATCTACCATTTGTACAATGTTCACATGACAGTTGGCTAAATGTCCTGCTTCCTGTAGTTCGCTGGCACTTAGTTTACCTACTACTGTGCCAAGACTACAGAAGATGCTGACTTTTTCATAGTCTTCTTTAGGAATAGTTCCTGTCAATCCCCAACGTAGTGGTACACGAGCAAACACTCCAGTTAACAATGTTTTAAGTGCATCTGCTTTGGCCATGTGTACTTCATCAACCATTACTAATACTACATCCTCAACAAAGTCGCCAATGGTATAATCGCCAACGCCAGCCTGTGTATTCTTTAACAAGACATTCAAACTTTGCCAAGTACAAATAGTATGTGTCTTACCAAACTCTTTACGATCACCAAAGTAAACGCCCACATCAAGGCCTAGGTTCTTATAGTCTGCTTCGGTTTGTGTAACTAAACTCTTATTAGGTACAATAACAATCGATCGACCATACTGTTCCACGCTTTTACTCAAGGCTGCGGTCATAATAGTCTTACCAGCACCAGTGGCAATTTCCTGTATGCTCTGCGGATTGCTTAGGAAGTTGTTAATAATCTCAACTTGATAATCGCGAAACTTAATAGGTTGCCCTTCTTGCGGATGTCCTTTGGGCCACGTTTGATCTGCAAAAGTATCTTCACTAAATTGATCAAATGTAAATTGAGTTTGATAATCACGTAGATCATCAACTTCTATATCATAGCCCTTGGCGTCTAAGTATTCAAGAATCTCAGGCAGTAGGTTAATATAACTGCTACCACCAAGTTGAAAGAAAGCTACCTTACCATCCCAGCGCCCTAATCTAACTGCGGGTTGATAACGTGCTCCGGGTATTTCATACTTGAACTTTTTAACCAATGCTGTACGGTCAGCAAGATCCAGACCTTCAATCTTTAGGTTTACTTCATCTCGAATTATTAATCTGGCTTGCATTATAATTTTTTAATAAATTTATCTTTGGTCTTATTATAAACTTCTTCAGTAAAATAAACAACCTTTTCTGCACTTTGTAGCCACATTTGGCGATCTCCGCCAAATAGCATACCGGCACTACTGACCATTAATGGAATACGATCAAAATGTGTTTTGGGAATTTTATTAGTATAAACAATTTTAGTCTTTTCATTTATGGTGTTTTCTGTTGACTTATTGTCAAGACTGATCACAGCATCGGGAAAATATTTAACAAATTCTTTTAATAAACGTCCTGACAAATCTGGTTCGTAAATAAAGATCGGAAATCTATCAGTTGCTTCTGCGTACTCAGCAATATCTTTAACTAGGCCATGTTTATTACTAACCTGTAATTGCCGATTACTGCACAGGCTCCAGAATCTTGGACTAAAGTTTTTAATTACATTGTCACCGATTGTTTCGCTAACAGTATATCCAAGTATGGGTGCATAGTCCGATAACCGTAAAATATTCTCTGATGCAAATCCGCCTAGGTGTTCATTGACATATTCTATTAGACTGTTACTGGCATTGGTAATTGTAAATTGATCATTATCGTATACTAACTCAATTCGGTAAACGTCACGTTCAGCATCTAACAATAACTGCATTAGGTTTTCAAGCGAAGGATCAACAGCAAAGTTGTGTGCCTTGGCAAAAGAATAGATCCAATTTAGATTCCATTCAGTTAGTGCTGCTTCATGAAGTTTTGTAGTACGATTAAACTTAAATTCTCCCTTGCTTGACTTACTGGCTTCTCTAACTTTTTCTATTAGAGTTAAGTCATAAGGAAAACGAAGTTTAATAATGTCATCCTCGACCCAAGCTCGTGTAGTACGATCTAGTTCGCGCAGGGGCAATCTAAACTCAGGATTATCACTAACCGGTGTAATATCGACACCAAGTTTAAACAATTGACGTTCGTATTTTATGACCAACTGTGTAGCAAGCGCAGCCTGACGATCGGTGTAGCCACGACCTCCTAGAGTTTGTTCGGCCAGACTAGGAATAACCTTCATGTCATATCTAGCAAGACTAATTGGACTTTCGCCTACAGTAAAAATGCTGTAGTTACTCTTGCCATTTGGTTCTCTGTAACCGGCAATGATTTCGATATAATCTTCAACGTGTTTATGTTTATACTGAGCCATGATAAAGTTATTATACTATATATTTAATGTGATTGCAAATAAAAAAATCCCCGAGTATTTGAACCCGGGGACAAAAAAACCATAACTCGGGAGCTAAGTAGAGCTATGGGTACAACTACTGTAACCAATCGATTGGTTCGTTAACAAAAGTGCTAGACAAAACAATACGTGGCAATTGGGCATGTTCACTAATTCGAATTTTATGTGGAATTTGACTGTTAAAAATAACCGGTTGTAGTAATTCAACTTTACCAATACACTTGCACTGATCTAAGTTTATATTTTTTAGGTTATAGTGCTCGGATCCAAAAGTATTAATAGTTGGTTTAACTGTATTCATTAATTCTTCAGGTATTTCGTACCACTCATTGTATGTATGCTCGGTATTGAGTATAGGAAAATTTATTTTAGCAACAACTGGTAACTCATCTATATGCAACGGTGCATCTTTATATTTGTTTATTACTGTAAAAGCTATATCACGTACTTGCAATCCTAGCCCACGATAAAAGTCTGATAATTCAGGTACTGCACGTAGTACATCTACAGCATTGACCTTGTTCCAGAGATGTACATCATCCTTTTGAAAAAGATCAGTATTGTTTTTAACAAACTCTACTGTTTTGGTTTGAATAGTAGACTGTAATACAGGATCACAGTCTACTGGTACAAACGGTTTAAGCATTAAGCAGCTTTCATACAAGTAACTTCTGCCATAGCTTTCCATTTAAGTGGGAAGCTCTTACGCAAGTCAGCTACCTTGATTGCCATACGCAAACTCATTTCACGGAACTTGTTCTTGTTTACTTCCAAGAAGTCAATGATCTCGTCTTGTACTGCTTGCTCAAAATCATACTCGGCAAACAATTCACCATCTTTGGCAATTTGCTTGATACGCAATACTTTATCACGCATTGTATCAAGTGTCAAGTCCAAGTAGTGGCAACGTGACTGTAGTGCATCCAAGTGATCACGCAACTTCTGTGATTTCATTTGATCAAACTTAAGGTTAGTAATAAAGATTACAGAGCCATTGAAGTTGAAGCTATCTGGAACACCTTCACGACGCAACATATTACTATCACTCAACCATGAAATCTTACGCTTCTTACCAGAGTCCAAAGCACCCTTCAGCAGGTTGAGTGCAACGTCATCGACAAGAATTGAGTCACAGTCGTCAAACACTAGTACGCAATTTGAATCGCTATACTTGTATAGTGTAGTATACAAACCTAAAGCACTAGCACTACCTTTAACAACTTCAGCACGTAAACGCTTGCCAGAAATGGTGTCGAACAAACAGGCCTTTTCAACAATACGCTCTACACCAAAGGACTTACCAACTCCTGGGGGACCTGATACAATCATTGCACGGATGTCGCCGTTGGTAGCGGCAGTGGCCATCTCGTCCAAAATTTCAAAACGCTGACGAATACGCTCAATAACTTCTTCATCAGACTCTTGTGCTACTTCCAAAGCCGCGGCTTCTTTAACTGGTGTATTGCCAGCTTCAACAAACTCTTGCTCTGATACAAAATCGTAGTCGCTCATAGCGTCTACTTTAACACGAATATCTTCTGGGAAACCGGGAAAACGACCACCATTTTTTACAGTAACATAATTACCCTTGGCAGTCTGCTTGAATTGTTCAACTAGCTGAAATACCTGACCGCTCACATCTGTTGTGCGATATGCGCCAGATTTAATGCGAATAAAAGATACATTTGACATACTTAGCTCCTTCTTTATTAACAATACAACTATTATACATTTAATGGATTTTATGGTCAAGCGCCATAATATACTTCATCGGCAGGCTCGTCAATAACCCAACCGTTTGCACGAAGTTCTTCACGACCTTCGGCAGTAGCCTTCATCTTGTCCATTGTATTATGGATCGCATTGATGGCAGCTTCTAAATACTCACGACTACGCCATTGTTCGGGAGTAGCATAACGAGGACGAAAACCAAAAAAGTCCTTGTGGAAATCACTAAAGTAACCTTGTAATTCTTCTACTGTATACTGGGCTAAATGGTTTTCCATAACTGCTCCTTTAATTAACTAATACAACTATTATACATTAAACGGATTTATTGGTCTACCAAATTCCTCTTGTCCCACTCAATCTTGTATTCTTCAAACGACCGCGGGTCATTGAAATCGCTTATCCAATCCCATACTGCTGATCGTTTAGATAATATCTGAATATCTTCTTCAGTTAAATGATATTTTTGATTAATCATGAATTAACTGTATTAAATGGATTATATTCTTCATTATCGATTATAATATTAACTCGATTATCTACAGTTAATGATGGAACATTATCGGATTCGTTATATTCATAATCGATACAATTAACCCAGTCAGTAAACTCTTTATCGTATGGAAATGCTTGTTCATATTCGTCGATAATCATATTCTTTAGTTTCATTATAATCCTTAATTAAAATATTGAAAATATACTTTTTCTGCTTCAACTCTACGATTATTAATCTGTTGAATTAATGCTAAACTAGAATATATTTGAGTCGTATCTACACCGTGTTCTTTATATCCTTCAAATAGCATTTCTAAATATCCATCTGCAGGATATTCATCTGGATAATCGCCGGCCATATAATATGTCATGCAATTAACTGCTTGACCATTATGGAAAACATTAACCATTTTCTTTAGATAATATGTAGGATAACCTTCTAATGCGTCCAGGGCCAGTTCACAGTCTGGGGTTATCTCCCATAATACTCCTTGAGTAGCAAACTCAGGATTCGTGATAATATCCGCATGACGAGCAAAACGGAATTCGTGATTATATAAAACCGCAAATCCCAAACTAACAGCTTTTGGGCATCGTTGGGCCATTTGTCCTTGGTTGGTATTCATACCATATGCAAAATATTTCATACTGCTAGTATACATTTAATTGATTTAACGGTCAATAAAAAACCCGCCGAAGCGGGTTCTTTAAGTTAGTGCCTACTTACATCATGTTGGGCATTTGTGGCTGTGGATTATTTGGATCTTTTGGTAGATCGTAAATAGCACAGTCTGTGGTTAATAGTAAACCAGCTACACTTGCGGCATTCACTAAAGCTGTTTTAGCAACCTTAGTTGGATCAATAACACCGTCAGCCAGCATGTCTACATACTGTTCTGTAGCGGCATTGTAACCATAGTTACCTGTGCCTTGTGCTACAGCTGCCAATACTACATCTGCTGACTCACCAGCATTACTTACGATGCAACGTAGTGGCTCTTCCATTGCACGTAGTACAATGTTGATACCAGCTTGTTGATCTGCATTAGCACCTTGTAAGTTACTGATAGCTTGTTTTGCACGAACTAGAGCAACACCACCCCCAGGAACAATACCGTCTTGAACAGCGGCTTTAGTAGCGTGTAGTGCGTCATCGATACGATCTTTCTTTTCTTTGACTTCTACTTCTGTAGCACCGCCTACACGAATCACTGCAACACCGCCGGCTAATTTAGCAACACGTTCTTGTAGCTTTTCTTTATCGTACTCACTAGTTGTTTCTTCAATTTGAGCGCGGATTGCCTTAACACGATTTTCAATTGCTGTAGCATCACCAGCACCATCAATGATAATAGTGTTTTCTTTGCTGATTTCTACACGACCGGCCATACCTAAATCTTCAGCAGTGACTTTGTCTAATGTGTAGCCTAGTTCTTCAGCAATAACTTTACCGCCAGTTAGGATAGCTAAATCTTCTAACATGGCCTTACGACGATCGCCAAAACCTGGTGCTTTAATAGCACAGGTCTTAACAGTACCACGCATGTTGTTAACAACTAGAGTAGCAAGTGCTTCGCCTTCAACATCTTCAGCAACAATAAGCAATGGCTTACCGGCTTTAGCAACTGCTTCCAATACTGGAATCATGTCGCGGATGTTTGTAATTTTCTTATCAAACAACAAGATAAATGGATTGTCTAATTCAACAGTTTGTTTTTCTTGATTGTTAATAAAGTATGGACTTAGGTAGCCACGGTCAAACTGCATACCTTCTACAACGTCTAATTCGTCTTGTAGACTCTTGCCGTTCTCAACTGTGATAACGCCTTCTTTGCCTACACGAGCCATTGCGTCAGCGATCATCTTACCAATGCTGGCATCACTGTTAGCACTGATAGTACCAACTTGTGCGATTTCATCTGATGTTTCGCAAGGTTTACTGATAGCAGATAATGCATCAACCGCGGCAGCAGCTGCCTTGTCAATACCACGCTTTAAGTCCATTGGGTTATGTCCAGCAGTAACATACTTCATGCCTTCTTTAACAATAGCTTGAGCTAATACAGTAGCAGTAGTTGTACCATCACCAGCATTATCTGCTGTCTTACTTGCTACTTCTTTGACCATTTGTGCGCCCATGTTTTGTAGTTTGTCCTGTAGCTCAATTTCTTTAGCAACAGTTACACCGTCCTTGGTAACATGTGGGCCACCAAAACTGCGTTCAATAACTACGTTACGGCCCTTAGGACCTAGTGTTACTTTAACAGCATTGGCTAGGATGTTTACACCCTCTACCATACGACTACGAGAGTCATTTCCAAATTGTACGTCTTTTGCAGCCATTTTTATTTCTCCTTATTGTTCAATAACACCGAGGATATCTTCCTCTTTTAAAATCAGTAGTTCTTCACCGTCGACTTTAACAGTCTGTCCAGCAAATTTACCAAATAATACTCGATCGTTGACAGCAACATCAACAGGAATTAATTCGCTTGTTTCTTTGTTGCGTTTACCTGGGCCAACAGCGAGTACTGTACCTTGATCGGCTTTTTCAGTGGCTGCATCCGGAATAACGATGCCGCCCTTAGTTACAGATTCACTGTCAACTCGGCGAACTACGACCCTATCAGATAGCGGTTTTAGATTCATCATAATCTCCTTTAATGAAATGAATAAATTTAGTTAGTTTTTTATTGTACTACAAGAATGCGGCATTGTCAACAACTACCGCAAAAATATTTATCATCGAATAATTAACTGATCGGTTGGATTTTGGCTATCGCTTTCTAGCCAGCCTGCAACCATTGGTAGCAATTCTGGATTATTTGTTTCTAGCTTTTCTAGCATATAAGCAAATATATCTCCGCGATCCCTGCGTAGTACAGCGGCTAGCGTATGGTGCCACTTATACACGTTCCAACCACGGTAATCAATCTTGTCCATAAAATAATCCATGTCGGCGTCGGTCATCAAATTGAATATATTCCAAAGTCCATGAAATCCAAAACTTGGAACATGCTCACCCAATTCAAAACTAAAGCGACGTGCTAGATCAGTTGGTGCAAATTTAATACTGTATTTGGATTCTAAAAAATCACGATAGTCAATGCCAATGTGTGCATCTTCTGCGGTAAAATTACGTTGCTCTGTTAGTTGAATATGATCGTCTAAACAAGCATCTAATAGCCGACGACTGCGTAGACTAAATCCGCCATTGCCAACATTTTTACCTTCAGGTTCCCAAGGCCATACTGCACCAACATAGTCGTAGTTTAAAAACTCATCTGTCCATTGTGTTTTATCGTTAGCAATACCGTCCCACTGAACATATAGTGCGTGATCTGTAGTAATGTGCTCAGCAACTTCTTTAAGCATAACTGTGTTATATTCTGCCATGCCCGATACAGGAGCACGATTAATATATTTTGCACCAGGATAAAGATCTTGGTCAGCAATAACAATAATTTCTTTAGGATCTATATTTTCTAAACAGCGATCGATAGCGTACTTGGTTAAGTCGTGCCATTGGAATTCTATGGCAACTAGTGTAATATTTTTCATGTTAATTGTTCCAAAATAGTGTCAGCAATTTGTTGTGTGTTCCACATTTTATTACAGCGGAAGTCTCCGTGTATACAGTTAATTCCACGTACTGGACGAGATTGATTAACATTACATCCTACACAGTCAATGTCAGCTTGAATAGCTGTAGAATGCCAGCCTGGATCTAATCGTCTAATAGGCATGATGTACTTGGGTGGATTATGTGTTAGTAGGCCAATAACGTGTGTACTACTAGCGCCAGCAATTTGAAAAGGACCCGAATCGATTCCAACAAAGCATCGAGCAGAATTAAGTAAGTAGGCCAATTGCTGTGGTGTATACTTGGCTCGGGCATCAACAATCAGTGGATGATCCTCAAAGGTATAATCTGTCGGTCCACCCACGCATACAATTTTGTAGTCGGTTGTTTTTTCAAATACCTTAATAAAGATATCACTCCATACACTTATGTCAATATTTTTCAAAGCCCAATGCCAATTACGCATATGAACAGCAAAGAAAGGACCAAAGTCTTCAACATCGGCATCTACTGTAGCACGATCATTTTCATCGGCATGTAGGTCAGGGCTACGATCCAAATTAGATATACGATTACCAAATGCTCTGTATAGCATACTGTCAATAAAATGATTAGATGGGTTTAGTTCGTAAGCGTCATCAAGATTAATAACAACATCAAAATCGTTACTGTTTACTTCACCCCAATTACGTAGGTCAACAATGTAGGGATTATTTTTGTACACTAACGGAAATTCAGTTTCCACAGTGATCGCACATCGTCCTTCATAGCTTTTGTATAGTTCGCGTACTACTGCTGTGCTCATTACTACATCGCCTAAAGCAGCACGTCGTTTAACTAGTATAGTTACTGGTGTTTCAATTTTCATAGAAGTCAGTCTTTAAATTAGGAAAATAACGAACAAACATGTCTCGATCGTTAGCACGAATAGCTCTGATTTTTTTAACAATTTCAGAATAGAAATTCCAAGCAAGCGGTACAAACACTACCATATCATCTGCTGGTATCTTGGATATGTAATCACTGCTTACTACAGGAATTGTAGTACCTGGGCAGTATAGACCTTGCTTTAAAGGATTGTCATCAATTACTGCGTCTAAATGTATTCCGCTGGCATTAAGTAAGGTCATACCTTTAGCGGCAGCACCGTAACCAACAACACGATATCCAAATCCATTGAATTCTTTAATTTGATCTTTAAGACGTTCTAGTAATTCGCCAATGTTATATGCCCAGTCTGTATAAGTGCTAACAGTTTGTAGTCCTAGTGCCTGTTCGTTTGCTAAAATATTTTCTACACGTGCTTGGTTACCGGCTTTTTTAGACAATACAAAAATATAACTTGTTCCATGTATTGGGGTCTTAATAACATCGTTTAAAAATAAACCAACACGTTCGGCTAACTGTTTCATTGAACGAGCATTGTAGTAACTGATATGCTCGTGATAAATTGTATCAAATTCACCATTGGGAATCATATCTGCTTGGCTAGTACTGATAAAAATTTTACCATCGTTCTTTAGATAATCTTTGGCCAATGTTAAATAGGCAACAGGATCAGGGATATGTGCAAAAGAATTTTGTGTTGTAATTACGTCGAAGTCTCTGCCTAGTCTAGCAGCACTATCTTCATTCCAAAATCCTAAAACAACATCATGTCGCAAACTAGACTTAGGATGTAGATTTTCTGCAGGATCTACTCCGTATGTTGTATAGCCTAACTTTTTAAATGCATCAAGTTGACTACCATCGTTACATCCAATGTCCAGTACACTAGAAGTCCAGTGACCAAATTGTTCACGTACAAATTGAGCATACCAATCCATATACTCTACATAAGTACCGCTGGTACCACTAACGTAAAGGTAATGAGTGTAGATTAATGCTGGGTCAACGGCATGAGTTAACTGTAAATGATTACAGTCGCCACATCGATTAATTGCCAGTGGATATGTTTCTTCATCTGCAATAGATTCAACAGATCTGAAATTGTTTGCCAATGGCTGATTACCTAGATTTAAAGTTGGAACTAGCCAACTGCTATCGCAGGCCAAACATTTTGTAATAGGTTTGCAATTTGTCATTTTTTGTATACTGTTTCTGCGGTAGCTGTGTTGCTACGTTGCTTAATAAGTTCAAGTACTGCTGGATCGTTTGCCTGTTCCTTATGTGGCGCAAACAATGCCTTCCCACGTGGATCAGCATCGGTGTTGGGATCTGTTAGATAGTAAACAGCCATGCTACGACGATATACACCTGCTGGGCAAGTTAAATCATCGGGCAATCCATGCCAACTGTATTGTGTAGTATCAAATAATACTGCACGATTAAAACGATTCTCTACAGTTACTATACGTTCTTTAGGGCCGGCATCACCATGACTCCAAAGTTCTAACCCACCGCCCCATTCAGGATTCCAATCGGGTGTCATATAAACAATTAAATTATAGTGACGTTCTAATTGTAACTTAGGATGTATGGAATAGTCAAGATGTATATTGAGTTTTCCGCCCTTACTGTGGCAATGCCAACCGCCACCATGTAGTCCAATATCTGCGTATATGCCAGTATTTCCTGTAACGGATTCGATTATATCAACAAACGGTTGGCTATTCAAATAATTAAATGCTTTATATGTAGTGGCAGGAAATTTATCCCAATGATTACAGGCTTTTTTATCTTCAATGGCATTTTGGTAGTGTGCGTTCCACACAGGTGCATTATAATCAGGATAGTCGTTGTATAACGCTTCTGCCGCTTCCGCTGTCCAGAAATCATCGATTATAATATGATTAAAGGGCTGAGCCTTCAAAAAATCTTCTTGAAGACTAGCCCAGTTGTGCTGAGTTATCATTTAATTCTTAATAGCTTGTCCGTTTGGTGCAATTTGTCCTTCTACACCAGTATTGGCAATTTCATGTACATGCTCAGGATTTAAGAACTTAGCAAGTACGTGTTCAATATCTACGTAACCACCTTGACTTAAACGTTCTGCAAAGAAAATAAAACTGTCACTATACACTTGTACAATTTCGTCAACCATACTGGTTGGCCATGACCATAAACGAGCCATGTACTGAAATGGTACTTGTGTTATCTCAGGAGGGAATTGACTTTGATGTTTTGGACCAATGACAATCTTGTCAAGTACTTCAGATTGTTCGTAAGTCTCTGGATCAAAGAAGTCATTGAGTATATAACGTCCAGACATTTTATGAATACGATCTATGCCTTCAAAGATTTTTTCATTTTGTAGTGCTGCTAACGCACGACCAAAGCACATGATTTCTGTTCCGTTCTTAACTACGTCCCAGTTATCATTATCGTATAAAGCCTGTACTTCTTCATCGCGACTATAGTCTACAAATACATCGCAATTACTTCGCAAAAGGATTTCCTGTTCTTCGCGAATAGGTTCTCCGCAACACTCCATAATGA
>Ga0208380_1000217_pt1 | contig 16824 bp, 18 predicted proteins | sample CryBogCBE27Jun07_FD_184570 | JGI IMG/M metagenome (GOLD analysis project Ga0208380, IMG submission 184570) | Freshwater microbial communities from Crystal Bog, Wisconsin, USA - CBE27Jun07 (SPAdes) | ecosystem: Environmental > Aquatic > Freshwater > Lake | place: Crystal Bog, Wisconsin, USA... | reverse complement strand
TAGCATTTGTTTGTGTCATTGGTGTTACACCAACGTTACCATAAGTTGTTGCCACTGTAATAGTTGTTGAATTTACAATAGTGTTGATAAAATAAGTTATACCACTCACTAGATTACCTAGTGGAGGACTTGCTGTATTTTGTGATTGGAATACAATTGGTTGACCAACTGCCATGCCTGTTGTATTTGTAACAGTAATTGTATTACCTGTTGCACTTGTAGCCGTTGCTTGGGCGCTGATCTTACCAGTATAGGTAATGATCTCGTTATCAACAAATATTGCTTGTGGCACACCAGCTACTGGCGTTGGGAATGTTGATGTATCAAATACGTTAATAACTGTATCAGTAGTTCCTACGGCCGCAGTGCTTGTACTTACGTTTTGTGTACCAACAATAAATGTACGACTACTTTCGTTAACAACTTCATAACGTACTGGTAAGTTACCAGTACGCATCCATGCTTCGTTGTTTAAGTTGTTGTTACGTAGGCGGTGTACTGTGATGTACTTACCTTCTGGACCACGTAGCATCCAATCAATAAATCCTGCACCATACCATGTCCACTGTACACAAACCATGTTCATAGCATTTGGCTTTAACAAATAGCCGCTTGGGTTGAACGGACTGTTTGATCCATCGCATACGTCCAAGTTCCATTGATACTGTGGAACCACACGGTCGATGGTCTTAGTCATCTTAATACCGCTTAGTGATTGATATCCACGATATTGTGGGTTAACATACATTAATGTGTCGCTAACAACTTGTGTTACCAAATGACTCATACCGCGAATAACAACACGATCACCTACAAACAACTGAGTTGCAAAACGTGTGTTGATACCAACAATTTGTCCTGATCCAACAACCACTGTGATTGTACCAGCTAATTGGAATGTGCTTGAACGACGCACCGCACCAACAGTTTGCCCATCATACTGGAAGAATACACCGTTTTGCTCGTCATATGTTCCTGAACGTACAGTAGCACCTGTCCACTTGTTTATACTTAATAAACAAGGATCTGAAATTGCCGCGCCTAGTACACCATTAGATGATCCTAATACTTGCGTAGCTATAACTGTAATAGTACGTTCATCAACAATACTGGCCACAGTATACGTGCCGTTATAACCTGATGTAACAACACCACTCAATGTTACGTTTGCTCCAATTTGGCAACCGTGATCCACGTCATCAGTTACGATAGTGATTGTAGAACCAATTGCAGTACCGTTGGCAAATGCGCTACGTACAAAGTAGTTTGGCGCCATTAGTAAACCAGTGTTAAAGTTAATTGCCTTACCTGATTGATAACGAATATACTTCTTACTCATACGAATCGCCTGCGATCCGTGTGCTGGTAAACCTGTACCTAATTGTACACCGCCGTCAAACGGTCTATGTGAATAGAAACTATCTGGACGAGCATAAACTAGTCCATTAATTGTTCCTGTAATAATGCCAGCGCCACGTGCGGTGTAGGTAAATGTACTGTTACTAGTTACAGTTTCAACAAAGAACGGACCACTGACCAATTGGTTATTGTTAGTTCCGTTTTCACTTGACTGTAATACGTTAATGGTATCGCCAGGTGTAAATCCATGTGGGCTAGTTGTATTGACTGTAATTGTAGCTTGTGTAGCAATACCGTTAATTGCAATAGGACCAACGTTTTGACTAACGCTTACGGTCCATGTGCTACCACTACCACTAATGATACTTGTTCCGCTAAGAATACCAGTTCCTTGTAGACCTTGGCCAATGGCAAATGTACCTACAACTGTTCCGCCAACAGTAAGTGTTGTTCCGCTAATACTACTTGCTGTACTAGTTGCTGTTGCTGTTGGTGTTGAATAAGTAATTGCTGGTGGACATACTGCTGTTGCTTGTAAGAAACCATTATTAGCTGTTACTGTAGTTAATGTAATTGCTTGTCCAACTGTAACACCAAATGTACCAGTAGCTGTTGATACTGCTACAGCCGTAGTACCGTTAGCGGTTGCTGTTAGTACAGCGTTACGACTATCAATAATCTGTAATACATAATAAGTGGTGTTTGTAGCTAGTCCGCCAATGTTGCCTGAACCGCCAGTTATAATAGCTTCGCCAACAATCATGTTATTAGTTGTACCAAATGTTACATAGTTAGCGGTTGAGTTAGTTGCTGTAATGTTTGTTGTATAAACAATATTGTTTGATACAGTGATAGTACCGTTAGCTCCTGGGTTTGGAATTGAAGCAATATAATATTGTGTGCCTGATACTAGTCCACCAAATGATCCGCCACCTACAATGTACATATTACCACCAACTGCGGCAGTTAATGTTGGATTAGTTGAACCACCTTGCGTAGTTACCACAGTAAGTGTACGACTATCAATAATACCTTGATTAGTACTGCTTGCTTGAACATAATATGTAGTACCAGTTGTTAATCCGCCAAAACTTGTACCAGAGAACTGTAATGGCATACCTGCATACATACCAGTAGTACTGCCAACTGTAATAAAGTTAGAATTAACTACGCCTGCTAAGTTTGCTTGACCAGTTGCGATTGCGTTTGTGGTAACTGCACTAAATGTAATAGGGCTACCAGTGGTCATACCAACTGTTGTAGTCAATGTAATTAAGTTACCTGTAGCGTTTGTTGCTAGGGCTGTTGCACTGATAACAGCATTAATGTTTGAACCTGTGTAAAATCCACCCTGACGTAATTGCACAAATGGAGTTAAAATGTTATCGTTATTATTATAACCTACTTTACCTTTTGCCACATAAGTGAATGAAGTTGGAGTTGGAATTGAATAAACTACGAACGAACCTTCAGCACGATCAAAACCTGTATAAGCACTATTAAATCCACGAATAGTAAATGGTTGTCCTACTGTGTAACCATGCGCAATGCTGGTTGTGATTGTAATAACAGATTCAGCTGTTGCAGTACCACCTGCGCCAGAACTAGCATCAGTAGTAGCACCAGTAACAACTAAGTCGGTACCTGGAATTTCATAAATGGCCGGGTATTGTCTTTGTTGGCTAATCGTCAACCACTTGGTAGGTTGCATGCCATATTCAAAGTCAGCGTCTAGTAATGATTGCGGAGCGGCAACACGTTGACGTTCAAAAGCATCTGTGCCAATTTCTGGACTACGAACATATTGGAATGGTTGTTCGTATAAAATTTGTAGTACGTCACTGCTTGTAATACCGTTAGCGGCAATTAAACCAGTGCTTGCAGTTGTACAAGCACTATTCAATTGAATAATTGTTGTGCCGTCTGAATTATCTAATGCACTAGGAAAATTTAAATCGTTTGCACGAGTAAATGTTACAGTAGTTCCTACATAAGTGCTATCTGCAAAATTGTACAGAATAACGTTTTTTGTACTATCTGTAATTACTAATAATTGTTGCAGATCAATTTTTCCAGGAACTTCAATAGTACCTGCTGTTGCGTTGAAGACGTATTGTCTAATTTGACTCTTTGCCATTTAATTCTCCGTGATCTCGTATTTATCGTTAACTTAAAGCCGCTGCCATGGCTATTGAAAACGTTTTTGTATTAATTCCGCCGACAGTTTCTTTACCTGCGACTGTTAAATTGCCTGCACTAACTACTACATTTCCGTTGGTATCGGTTATATTTCCTGATACTACTAAGTTTGTTCCAATATAAATAGTTCCGCCTACATATAAATCTTTGGCGATTGCAACACCGCCCGCAGTGATTATAGATCCAGCGGCTGTATTATTGTTGTTAGTATTTGTTGTATTTGTTGTTGTAATAACACCACTAGAGTTTACTGCTATAAGTGTACCTACACTAGTTAAACTACTGCCAGTTACACCTGATGGTAAAGATGCTCCAGTAAGAGTTCCAGCGGCCGCTGGAATAGTATATGTTCCTGCTGATCCGTCAAATGATACTCCGTTGATTGTAGTAGCATTGGTTAATTTATAAGCACTACCAGCGGCGCCATCTATGCTGATACCAGTTAATGCTTGTGCGGCACTTGATCTGTTTACCGCTATAGTTGTAGTCCCTAATACAAACGAACTGTTGGTATAAAAACCATTACTTACTGATCCTGCATTACCTGTAATAGAGCCTGTAATTGTATTAGTAACTGTTAAAGAAGTTAATGTACCTACACTAGTTAAACTACTAGATACCACATTGGGTGCAAGAGTAGCACCAGTAAGTGATCCGGCATCTGCCTGTGTAACCGCATAATTCAAAGCACTCCATGTACTTGAACCGTCACCATATTTTACCTTGCGTGTATCTGTTTCTAACCCTGGTTCTCCAGAGGCCAGCACTGGATTCACCGAAAGCCAATTCGCTGCCAAATCTCGTCTTAGTTTAATCTGTACTGGCATTTTTGATCCTCAATCTTCAGAGCAATTCGCCCTTATGCTATGTATTTACCTATAAATAACGTATGAATACCAATTGGCTAACTCCGCGACAGATTAACTTTACGCCCGATCCAAACAATACAAACACGGTTTGGACTGACATTCTTAAGGATTCTGTTAACCTTATATTTCCTATACAAACTAAGAAAAATGTAAGGAGAATTAGCCTGCATGATATAGCTACTACTACGGTTTTATCAGATCCATTAGTATTATCGGGATTTAGTTTTCCTACTTATAACACACTAGTTGGCATGCAGATCGCTGTAAATGTACGCAGAAACAGTCGAGTTACCGACTATGTTTTACAACCTTTTTTAGGGTCCACCGTTTATAATAATCTAGCAACTGCTAACGGAAATGCTCCAAATCAACTAATTTACGGATCTCCTACAGAATTGTGGGGAATGCCAAATACTATAAATTTATCAGATTCTACATTTGGAATTTACTATCAAGTTGGGCCACATCCGCTTTATCCAGGGTCGGATGAAGCTATAATAGATAGCGTACAAGTACAGATATTCTACCAATAAAAAACCCGCTTAGTGCGGGTTTTTATTTAAAATGTGCCTTTGGATCCCCAAACGCCAGTGCATTCAGCAAGTCCTTTGCTGTAGCCATGATGCCAATGTAAATGTTCATGTGAACCTTCTGGATGTACACACTTATGGTGTGATTCAGCCATTAGCCCACAAGCATAGCCTTCATGTAAGGCAGCCTTACGACGTAGTGTATCTTGAATAGTTTCTGTTACAGGCATTGCAGAAGGAGCACTAGGCATACTACTTGACATAGTACCGCCCATATCATCTTCAGATAGCTTATCGCCCGAAGCAGGAGCATCACTAGGCTGTTGCATTTTAGCCGCAGTATCTTTAGCAACTTTACCGCTTTGACTTAAAATCGCCGCCATTGTTTTTGGATCTAAAATACCACTTGGATTTAAACCTGTTTTCTTTTGAAATGCTTTTACCGCATCTATCACAGCTTGTATTGAACCACTACCAGATTGTGGAGCATAGGTTAAATCAGCTTTACTTGGATCAGGCATAGTGCTAGCATCAGGAGCAGTAGATCCTGGAGTAGCATTATCTTCATTTAAGATATCTAAGTATTTGCGTAAAATTTGTTGTTGGGCCATATTTTTCTCTCTTTGCGTATTTATATTCAAAAATACATATTATGTATTTAGTTAAAAATCTTCCGAATCTCCCGGAAGTTTAGCTAACAAATCGCGCAATTTTGAACTTTCTACGCTGGCTGTAACTTTAGGAACTGGAGCTCCTGCTGTAGGATCTGTAAATGTTTCGCCTGCCGCTGTAATTGTAGTTTTCTGTTTAATACTGTTAAGTAGTGTACTACCAGCACTTTGACCTGGGCTATTATAATCTTCTTCGCTTAGATCCGTAATTCTTAAAGTATCTACATTAAACTCTAGGTCAATTTTCATACCAACACCGCTCGAACTACGTGTTTTCATTAGCTGTATCTGATAGCGTCCACGTTCACGCATGGCACGTGAAGTAAAGATACCAAATACGTTATCCGCTGTCTGAATCTTACTAAGTCCGCCTGAAATATGACTGTGGTCAAATTCAACTTCTTCAACAGCACCTCGATTTAACTGTGCCGCAGTTACAAACACACATTGTTTTTCAACTGCTAAATTACGCAATTCTTCAGATACATATTTGTCTTTAACAAACAAGTTTTCTGCACTAATACGTTTGCTCAAAGGCATAACCAAGTCCATGTAGTCTAGTAACAATACGTCAATCTTACGATCCATCTTGATTTCGTATTCTTTCATATATGCACGAATGTCGTTGGCAGTCTTACCACTTGGCATATACTTGACTTGTAGTTGCCCAGACTTTTTACCAATCATCTTAACTTTCATTTCAACGTCGTCAATGCTTTTAAAAATTTCTCTGCTAGGAATTCCTGTTACCATACTGTCGATACGCATACTAACAAGTTCTTCACTAAGTTCTAGTGTTACATAAAGAACGTTGAGACCAGCCAAAGCATAATTAACGCCCAAGTTAGCCAAAAACAAACTCTTGCCAGCTCCACTACCACCCGCCCAAATATTAAGCTCGCCACGATTAAAACCTCCAAACAACTTATCATCAATACTTTTCCAACCTGTAGAAATTTGTCCATTTTTGTCCTTGATCCTCATGAGACGTGCTCTAGGGTCTTTAAAATAGTCAGTACCCATGTCACGTTGTAATCCAATTTGTACTGCTTTTTTAATTTTTTCTTCTACAGGACCGTATTCACCTTTTTCTAGTAAATCTGCACTTTCTAAGATGGCTCGCTCTAGTCCTTTGTGTCTGGTAAATGTTTCAAAATCATTCATTAACCATTCGAAGTGTTCTTCACGCAAATCTTGCGCTGGTTGCAGATTACTACCCGATGCCGCATTTAAAATCTCCGCAGTAGGCAACACATTATTTTCTGTCACATACTTGGTCAAATATTCTGCAGGTGCTTGTAGTTTTCTATCAAATAATGTGCTATCGAAAATAGATTGGCAACGCACAAATGTACCTGCGTCTGCCAACATCATCTCTAGATAGACTTTTTGAATCTCGTAGCCATAGTCTACGTTTTGTCTTGCTTTTTCTTTGTCTTTGTTATATTCACTCATACTTTATTATATGCTCTTTATACGTTAATCGCAATATGTTTGACAGGATTCCATTTATAATCCCATACACGTTGTTTTGTATGATACAATACTGCTCCTAAACTACTGCTAGGATCTCCAGGGTTAGGTAAACTCCAACGATATTTAAACATGGGTTCTACACATTTTTTATTAGCGGCACTATTCATTGCACAACCGCCCATGTAGACCAAACAATCAGTATTAGTAAACAATTTAGCAGTGGTCATTACCAACTCAACTTGCTCTTCAAAAACTTGTTGAACAGCCGCAGCCAAATCACATTGTTCTTGTAGAGTGGTTAGGTTATTATGGTCCCAGTGTAGTACTCCTCGATGAAAATTTGTGTTTAAATCTAGTACTGTACCAGGATTAAAATAACTTCTTATATAATTTAAAAATGTCCTAGGATTGCCTTGTTCTGCCATTTTTTGCAGTAAGTGTTCGTCTTTAATTGGAGTCATACCAACAAACTGTGTAAACGCACTGTAAAATAATCCTAAACTATGTGGATAACTTCTGCTCCAAACTTTAGTCATTTCACCGTGTATGCAGTTCCAGATGGTTGCACATTCAAATTCTCCAATAGCATCTAATACAACTACTGCACAGTGGTTAAATGGACTAGTATAGTATCCAGCGGCCGCATGACTAGCATGATGAGGTGTATAGGTTACTGGAGCATATTTAAATTGTTTTAGATATCTTTTAGGCAAGACACTCATATCTAATGCAGTATTATACTGGCCTGCATATAGTTGCCTAGCTTTTTTAACCCACGGGCGTTCATACCAAAAAATACGATCAGGAGCACCTTGGCCTAACGCTTGCAGAATAATATTTCCGTCTAGTGTATCTTGTTTACATTCTTCCAAAGACCATAATTTTTCGTCTTTAAAAACTGCTAGACTACTACCGTGATTAAGTGCGTTAATACCCCAATGAATCATTTGTAGATAAACGGATCTCTCTTCCGTAGTTCCTCTAAACGTTTTTTAAATCTACGATTTTCTTGCCACATTCGCCAAGGGCTTAATAACAAATTAATAAACCATTTCATGTTGTCTCCTTAAACCATTTCTTTGCTTTTAGTTGTATTTTAAGAGGATTAGATTCTATAGCTTGCCTTATCAAATACAATGTTGCCAGACGTCCTAATTTAATTACTGCGTCATTAATATCTTTAATACCTTCTGGCCAATCAGGCATACTAATGACCACCTTAGTTCTAATGCCTGATCTAATGTTTGTTTACCTGCTACATCTCTATCAGGAACAAGTACAATTTCTTTATTTAATTGCTTCAATAGCCAGTTTTGGCTATCTTTAATTTCAGCACCTAATAAAGCACAACCGTCAATACTTATCGCATCAAACGGTCCTTCTGCTACTATCACGAACTCGCGGTTATTGCGCTGATGATCTAAATTAAACACATATCCAGGTTGTTGCTCTGACAGATATTTAGGTTTTGCATCATTAACTGCACGGGCGGTCCACCCTACTATTTGTCCTTCATACATAAAAGGAATAATAAGTCTATTGTTAAACCCAACTTTGTTTGAATAATAAAATGGGTAACTAAGAGGATGTATACCTCGATCATGAACATAGTTAACTACTTTAGCTAGTCCTTCAGGAGCAAATTCTGGCCCACTAACATGTAACCAAGTGTTCCACTCGGCAAATCCTTTAGACTCCATCGGTAATGCTCTTGTATCGAATTTAGGAATTACATTACGTATTTCGACGTTTCCACTATCTTCTAATCTAAGTGCTTCTAATCTTAATTGTGCAATAATGTCATCTGGAATGTTCAAGTCACGCATGAACTTGTTCATTTTTTGACTAATGTGTCTGCCTGGTTGCCAGCTACATTTAAATCCGCAATTAAAACAATGATAACTTACAGCATCGCCTTGATTAACAATAAATCCACCACGTCCACGGTCATCAGTACAACAAACCGCGTTGAAGCTAATCCAACCGCTTGGAGTCACTTTGCGTTTTGCGGGTAAGAAGTTTGTTAGCGTGTCCGTGATTATACTCATATATCACAGTATAGCAAACTATTTGGTAAAGATCAAGCGTTATGAGCTAGTGACTGTAACCGTTTTAATATTACCAGTTCCTGGCATCCAAGTGCCATTTACCGCTGTGCTTGAACGTAGGAAACTTACTCGAATATAGGTATATCCACTTAAACCAGTATAGTTCTTTGTTAGTGTACTAGTGCTAGATGTAACTGCAAATGTATCCAAAACTGTACCGCGTCTAACTGCGGCTAGTGTACCATCCGGATTATAAGTTGGATTTCCGTTGGCTGGAAAACTTTCACTACTAATACTAGCATCGCTAGTAGCTTCAATAATAACTGTTCCTGACAAACTAGCAAACACAAAATCTAATTGTAGATTAGATGTAGGTACTGCTTCGTAATATCTAATTAATGCAGGACTGCTATGTAGATATTCATTAATAAGACTGCTGTATGATAAGTCAGCAGTAAATGAATCTAGTATTTGTACGTGTGTAGGCACGCCAGCAGGAAGAGCTACACCAACTACTTCAATAGTTCCTAATGCACCAAATTGTGTATCTGCATACAATGGAATTGTTGTTGTTCCTTTTGTAGCCGTAACACTATATTTTAAAAATTGATGGTCAATATTAGTTAGGTCCGCGGCAGGTACTGTAACAGTGCCAATACCTTTTATAGGCTCTGTCGTACTTGTCAATGTTATACCAGTGCGGGCTGTAACTGTTTGATTCAAAAATGTAACAGTTAAAGTGGTTGTTGCACTGTCTATATCGCTAATAACTTTAGATATTGTAACAGTACCAGAAATTCCAGCACTTACAACTACTGTGCTAGCCGGTAAAAAAGACCCTGTGACATTTGCTGTAGGAACAGTAATAGTTGTTGTAGTAGATTGACCACTTGTAGCAATTAGTGTTGCACCTGTAGCACTAGCTGTTAGTGTTGATAACGGACTAACTGTGTAAGGACTATTAGGCAATTTATTTCCCTCGTTATCCATAACATTTAATTGTATATTTGTAATGGTTGGGCTGATTGCTATGTCTAAACGTTTTTGGTCGGCATTTTTAATGTCGAACTCGATGACGTTATCAACGCCTTTATAAATTTTAATTATTCTTTGATACACGACTCTGTTCTCCACGGTAAATCCTGCCAAATCGGCTAATAGTTCAATTCTATTAGAGTATAAATAACTTGAAATTTTTCGCATTTGGACAAAACCCTTTAATAGTATTTATGGCAAAATTAAGAGACGAAGTATCACAAAACCTACCTTTCATCAGCGTGTTAAACTACGGAGATGAGGAATACGTCGGCATCGTAATTAACCAAGATCAATACGTAACTAGCTTCTACGACCTGAATGCCTTGCGCACACCAGAAGAAAAGACTGAATTTCTACAAGTGGGCGAAACTTGGTGGTGGGAGTCAAATCGTCAATTTCCTATCAATATATTCTGTAAACAACAAATATTACCGTTTGCCTATGCTATTAAAACTTTTAACAGCAAGGATACACAAATTGTACTCGGGCCAGTAGTTAATTTAATGAATCTAACTATGAAACGTGTCAAACGTAAAAGTGTACAGTTAGTTCGTAAAGTACGTTAATTAAACCCGTAACTGACACTTTCACAAATTAAATTCATCTGCACTACTACTGCTTGTGCATAAGCTACAGCATGAGCTTTCTTAAAATAATATTCCTCAGTCGTTGGTTTCACCCAAACTTCTTGTAAAACTTCCTGCCAAGACTTCCCTAGTAAATGTTTCTTGGCAGGTCTTATGATTGCTAGACAAGCCGCGAGCTCTTCTATATTTTTCGGTTTCATCTCTCTCAATACGCTCCCGTGCCCATTCACGTGAAAGAGCAGGTTCGTAAAATCGTCCTGTTCCAGTAGATCCCATAGTGGTTCGGTCTCCATTAATTGTTTAAGATGTTCCTCATTGCAAACACCTTTATAGATACTAACATTTAAAAAATCTATCTTAAAATAGCCACGCTCTTCCGCAGTCTTATAATCGATAGTGCTCATACCAGTTAGAGGATCGTACGGAATACTAGTACAATACACACCAGTGTTATGCTTTTTAGAAGTATCGAGCCGTGCGCTGATATGTTCTAGTTTATCCAGCGCAACTGTGCGATCTAGAAAATCGATATCAATATCCGGCATTAGTATTCAACCCGTTTCCATTCAATTGCATTAACACGTTCCCAGTCTTGTGTACCTTCAGTTTTACGACCAGTGTACTGTTCTCCAGTTTCCATATCAAGTAATAACCACTTGTCAGGACAACGTGTTTTAATCCATAACTGACGTGCAACTTCTAGTTCTTCAACTATTCTGCCATCTTTTAGTACTCTAGTTTTCATATATTTGATTCCCTGATCACTTGCCTAACAAACTCTAAATCTGCTGGATGTTGTTTAAAACGTCTCATCCAAAATTGCGGATCTATAATATTTCCTATACTTGCCAATTGTTCATCATTAAAATTTGACAACATCTTTTTGCCACTTGCACAGTTTAATAATACCCAAGGACTTATTTTTCCATCTCGAATATCAAAACTTGCACGGCTCAGACTTACGTAATTAAAATAATGATTCCACTGTGCATTGTTTGCATCTGCCCAAGACATCATATGATTTATACTGCGTTGTAGTGCAGTCTCAACTGTTTCTGTCTTGATTAAATCTAGCACGTATTTTTCATAAAGTTCGTCTCTGCACCAATGATCTAGTTTAACACCACTAGTAACAACATAGTCAATAAATCTATCCGGGTATAACGGATTTACGTTACTAACAAAACTACCAAATTTTACAAATGCATTGTAATAGGCAGATTTTGCAAATTCATCATAGGTTTTATCTTGTCGACTGTTCTGCGTTTTTCGATAAAATCTGTTGTAAGCATCATATCCTAAGACTACATGTTTTTCAGTCTTGGCTAGTGCCCTACGTTTTTGCTCACATAGATGCACGGCCAGAGTTTTTTCTTTCTGGAATTTAGTATTGCAATACTGGCATGCGTAGGTAGCAACGTCTGTTATCATTTAATTGATTTCTTAACTACTGATTCTTCCATTCCATGCTCAACTGCTAGTTCAATCAGCTCTTTGTCTGACATTAAGTTTGCAAGTAAATCGCATTCGTCTTCTTTTTTACTAGGATAAATTTCCATCAATAGCTTGGATTTTTTACTGTTGCCTGTTTTCTTTTTAAATCCCATCCATTCGTGATAGAACTTTTTATCACCATTGTAACTGCACATACACAGCAATAACCAAAGTAGTTTAGGATGTTTTTGTAGTACTGCCCAGTTTTTATTAAAGTATTCGTTTACTGTAAGAACAAAGTGTTCTTGCTCTTGTCGTTTGGCACCTTTGGCACTACTGATATATCGATTTAAAATAAAGAATTCGCTTTTTAAACTTTTTTGTTGATCAGGTTCCATGGCATCCCATAGCTCTCGAACATTCTGATCAACGGCTAGAATCTTTTCTTTTAATTCAATTTTTTCACTCATACTTTTCTTTGCTTAGTTTATAAAGCATTTTAACACGTTCCACTGCCGCTTGTAAAGCTGGATTGGTTTTCGCCTCTACTCGAATTTTGATCCATTCATTATGCTCATTTAATTCCTGCTGGCTTGGAGTCATAACAGGATTAAATGTTGGATTCTTTGGATCGTAGTCCCATCCAACTGGTACACGTGTCTTTGGATCTTCACCAAATTCTCTAGCATAAACTGTACCATTATGCCGTTCGTAGATATAAGTAGCACCTGGTTTAAGCGAACCCATTTTCATCCTTTGGACGTAAGACAGCATCGAACGCCATTACTGTTCTGTGACCAGTACCCTTCCAAGGATACACGGTATGCGGCAAATGACTAGGGAATACAATCATTGTTCCTGGAGTCGGTGTGTACTTCCAAGTGTCATTCATAATAAATTTTGTAATGTCTTTAGACTGTGGCATCCTCAACAAAAACTGACTGTCACTGGGCTTGCTATCAACAGCAAGTTCAGGAGCACTAATGTAAATGTTGCCACTTAAATTACCACCTGGATGGCTGTGCATTTCTTGATAGTCGCCTTCAAATTGCCTAATAGTCCAGATACTGGTCACTACAGGTTTACAATATTTTAACTCTTCAGTGCCTGATTGGTCGCTGATCAAAGTCATGTAGCCTTGGCAAATAGTTTCAATCCAATGTACTAACCAACCAACATCTAAATTCATTTGGTTAGGATAGACTTGGATCTGCTGTCCGCCACGAATACTGATTTGTGGATTACCAGCATCGTTCAATTCTGGATGCTGATGTAGATTTTCAGAGAGTGCATAAATTTTACTAAATTCTACAGGAGGTACTGTATCAATAGCAAGCACTATAGGTTGGAAATAGGCAACTTTTAAGGTCATAATATTTTACTCAGGTCAATAATTTCGCTTTGGCGACTAATTTCTTTAACAAAATAAACACAATCTGGCTTATCGTTTTGTCCTAACGGTGTAGCTAACAGTTGATTGTTTTTCATTTTAGGAAAATACCATTTAACATCGTTGTAAAAATTTACAATTTCTATCTTTTTAAATTCTACTCTAAAACTACTTAGTGGATTAAAACATAGAGCTTCAAATCCTCTATCGTTTAGGCTAGTCAACGGTAAAATTTCAATATCACAACCACTTGAACTATCTCCTACTGCTATGTGCCAATCGATAGGCATAGTTACTTGCTGATCACCTATCTTTAATACCATAGCAGGAGCATTGAAACTTTCTAAAAAGATTAATGGCATAAAAAAGAAATCTGGTTCTTTTGGGTCGCTGTTATCTAATACTGCGAATCTACAATCTTCATCTACTTCATCTGGTAGATTATCCAGAAGAAATGTTTTATTTTCTAACGTTAATATTTGCATTACGGTTGTTTCCTATTAATTATATTTCTTATTCGCTGATATTGTAAACTACCGTTAGTAATTGCAAAATCCCATTTTGCAAATAATTTTGAGAATATGGTCGGGTTCCAAACGTCTACTTTTAGTTCCCAATCACGCTCAGTAATCGGTGTGATGTACGCCATCGGCGTGCCTGCACGTAACATTATTGGTTTGTCTATTGCGGCATCTTTTCTTATTAGTGTGTTGATATTTGCTTGATGCTGATGCCTAAATTCTAATATACCTGGAACTGTTTGTAATGGAGATGGGTCTTTTTGATGCCATGTTGCTTGGGTGACTAAACAAGAAATAGGCTCGTCACACCAAAACATCCATGGGCTATTAAATTTAATATTTGAATACGCTGGCCAAGCGCCTGTAACTTGATCACTTAAATTGTGTGACACATGACTAGGGCCACCGGGCGGGTTAAAACTTGTTCTAACATCCGGTTGATTAATTAATGAGGTACGTATTTCAAAGTCTGCCCATAAAGGCATTACTATTGTAGATTCAAATAGATCCTTCAGACCTGGGCAATGTTTTACGGTTAATCCGTGACCGAGATCTGCGGGTAGTGGCTTGTACCAATCGGGCAGATTATCTTCCATAACAACCGGCGGAAACAAATCTACTAACTGTCCTATTGGTGCATACGCATGTATTGTTAACTTCTTTTTCTTTATAAACATCCTATTTTTGCCAGTCCGTTTTTTCTATAGTAAACGGATACTTGGCGTCCTTATAAAATTTCTTACGTTCAGTAAGATGTCTTTTTGCATATTTGCAAGTACTTGTTATATCCCAGATCTGAACGAAGTCTTTGTCTTCTGCTTTCCTAATACCGCGTCCAATAGATTGGATAACGCGGACAAAGCTCTTTCCGGGTTCCAAAAGAACCAGATTAAAGATCCTAGGAATATTAATCCCCACAGCGGCCACACCAAAAGTCGCCACAATGATTTTATTATTACTTGTTTTAATTTCGTCATATTCTTCTTTACGGGCTGTAGTTTTAACTTCACCCGAGATGAATACTGCATCCGGTATTTCGTTAATTAAAAATTTACCTGAATCTATTCTGTTGACTAGTACTAGTGTATTTCCTGATTCGGCTATTGTTTTTATTAGTTTGCTAATATAAATCATCCTATCGTCATCTGTAACAAGATACTTTAATTCTTCTGGATAACTACTGAATTCTGGCAAGTCTATCATTTGCACAACATTAACGTGACAGTTAGATAACACTCCTTTGTCTTGCAATTCTTTAGCACTTAATCTTCCAACTACTGGGCCAATGCTGGCAAAAATTGCCTGTGCTTCGTGATCCTCTTTTGGTACAGTTCCAGTCAGGCCCCAGCGTATTGGAGCATTACACAAATTTTGTGTCAATAGATTTTTAAGTACATCTGCCTTGGCCATATGAACTTCGTCAACAATAACTGTCTTAACTCCGTCTAAAAATTCTGCCAAGGTCACAATGTCGTGTTCTTGATTTTTACTCTTTTTATCTAAAATATTAAGACTTTGCCAAGTACAAATTGTATGGGTTTTATTAAGATCTTTACGATCACCATAGTATACACCAACATCCAGACCAACGTTGATAAAGTCTTCTTCTGTTTGTTCAACTAGACTCTTGTTAGGAACAATAATTATACTGCGGCCGATCTTCTCGGACAGGTGACTTAGTGTTGCTGTGGTAATTGTCTTACCTGCACCTGTAGCAATTTCTTGTAGTGCCTGTGGGTTTTTAATGAATGTATTAATGGCTTCTACTTGATAATCACGCAACATGATAGGCTGTCCTTCTTGCTGGTGACCTTTGGGCCATACTACACCTTGATCGGCCCAATAAGACTCGGTAACTTCTGTAAATGCTAGTTCATGGGTAAGTCGCTGGTCATCGATATCATCAATATCAATACCCATATTTCCCAAAATTTCCAGTATTTTTTCCAGTTGGTGCAGATAGCCATTACCACCTAGACCAAACAAACTAACTGTGCCATCCCAGCGGCCTAATTTGTAAGCAGGATGATATCTTGCGTATGGGGCAAAATATTTAAAAGTATTTGCTAACTTCTTTCGTGCCTCTAACTCAAGCCCTTCTAGCTTGATATTAACCTCATCTTTAATGACTAATCTTACTGGCGCCATAGGTTAGTTTTTGCCTCTATTATACTTTCTTTATCTGAATAACTAATAATTAAATCGCATCGATTACTGTATACTGCCGTTTTGTTATGACGTAGTGTACTATCAAGTACTATAACACTTTTCGGTGTCCACTCGCAATCTTTTAGGAAAAATTTTGGTAATTTCCCCAGTTGAACTGCGGCAACAAGTGTGTCTTTGTTCAATGGGGCATTGTACTGTAGTTGTCTAATTGCTTCGTTAAAGATTTTTCCTTTTTCACTATTTTCAAGTCTAAAGTAAATTCCAACGTTCTCAGAAATTCCATTTTTTTCCAAACTTTCCTGAAAAATCTCGAGATTTTTAAGGTATCCTTCTTCACCTGTTGAATCAAATACTACTAGTGCTGGCAATCTATTAAGTTGTTTTAGAACATTGAAAATTTCTGTCAGACTGTAAGAATTTTTGTCGACCCACACTTTAGTTTTTTCACGGGCAGATATTAAATCCACCAAATTTTCAGGATTTTTTGGTGTTTTTTTGGAAAAATACTGATAGCGTAAACTACGGTCCTGTAT
>Ga0208380_1000216_pt1 | contig 16868 bp, 25 predicted proteins | sample CryBogCBE27Jun07_FD_184570 | JGI IMG/M metagenome (GOLD analysis project Ga0208380, IMG submission 184570) | Freshwater microbial communities from Crystal Bog, Wisconsin, USA - CBE27Jun07 (SPAdes) | ecosystem: Environmental > Aquatic > Freshwater > Lake | place: Crystal Bog, Wisconsin, USA... | reverse complement strand
ATATATACTATATATATTATATATAATACATATAATTACTATACATATAGTACTATACATATAGTACCTTATATAAAGTACCTTATGTAAGGTACAATACATATTGTTACATAATCTTTATACTTTTTTTAATAATATAGGTATGCTATGTATGTTCAATATAGATGTTATATTAATCTATGATTAATATAACGTGTACTATATAGAACCCTGTGGATAACTTTATTATGTTTTTGTGACAACTCCTATATGTTATATATATGTTCTATAAAAACATATATAAGCGATTACAGGCATTATTTACGTTTAGGCTACCAACCCCTTCGCCAACCCCTAAAGGGGTCTCAGGGGTCGTTTTAGGGGCTTTAAAGGGGCATTTATAGCAGGGTAGTTTATATCCCTGACAAACCCCTAGTTGTTCACACCTACTCGTCATTTTCTATCTGGGTCAGTTCGTGTAGGAAAAATATAGCCATGATGATAAACACGAAGCATAGACCCATAGCGTCTCCTTTGCTCATCTCTTCGCTGTAGAGTCCCGTGCAGACCAGTAGCAATCCTCCTAAAGAGGCACATAATCCGATTGTGTAGGCGTAATATTTCATAAGGGGTCTCCTTTAAGGGTCAAAATACAATTTCTAATCAGGGTTTCAATTCTATTTGCTGCGAAATATTGGTCGGCATCGGGGTCTAACACTATCTGATGTGCCTCTACCAGCCATTGGTACATCATCTCGCACGCGCGAGGGTCGATTTCTCTATCCATATAAATTCTCCTGTTTAATTAATTTGATTAAATAGTGCAGCAGCCACAGCATGGTGCATCCTCGCATCTTCCCCTAGCGTTACGAGTAAACACTTTATACGTGCCCGTATACTGATTTCCTAGTGCTATCGTATCAACAGCTGCAACTCTTGATTCAATTAAAACCAGCTTACGAGTTCCCTTACGATAATCGATTACATCTCCTGGTAATATTGTGTTATTAGTGCGAGTACAGCGACCCTTATATTTTGCAATAAATGGCATGATTTTCCCCTTAAATTAGGTGTTTAAGAATTGATATCAATTAGATATCGCATAAGAGCCTAGAATAAGCCCTTATACGCTATTAATTAATTGTTTTAATAGTCACGCCCCTTTATTTGAGTAAAGCCGCTTAAATCCTTTACGGCTTTACCTTTAGCGTAAAGCGCAACAACTACAGTTTTAGGTTCTATGTGCCTTACATCAGTGTTATCACCGTCAATTACCTTCCAGCCTCTAAAGGTAGAAGGGATATTCTCTATTTTGTCAAATACGACAGCAACTCGAGCGTTACCAGGATTTAAGATACCTTTAATCGTTACATTGTGCGGCGTAATACCAGAATAAGAATAAGTAAGGTCGTAATTACCAGCTGTCTTACCTTCTAGATTACGAGCTGGGTGTTTTGTATAGTCGTAAAACTGTACATCAGGGAATAATTGAAATATATTTTTACCTTCGATTACCTCTAGATTTTCGTAGAGGATATCGCTAGTTCCGTTTAAACGTACCAAAGGTTTTAAACCCTTATTTTTAGCGCTATTAGCTAATGACCAGATATCGGCTGCTACTGATAATAGGAAAGCTTGTTGATGCTGGTAAAAGTAATCCGTTTTAGATTTTCTAGCAGCTTGTACGCTGTTAAACGCACCACGACCAGCATCTTTTAAACAAGCTGCCATGCACCCAGCTGTCTTTGCCATGCTGCAAAGCTTATTATCAGGCACTAGGTAAACGATACCGGTAAGAAAACCGATAGATTCACCCTTTACCGTTTTAGTTGATGCTGTGCCTAGAATTGTCTTATAAGTAAGATTTAATTCTTTTAATTTGAGTTTATATGGATTTTGCATAATTACCTCATTAGGAGTGAGTTGCAGCAAACACTATTGTTTGCATATGTATGATTATATGATTAGATAATTATAAGTCAATAGCTAATTTAAATAAATATTTCTATCAATAATCAATAGTCAATAGATTTTATGTATGAGTTATAAAGTATTAAACTTGTAATATGTATTTATATAAATTAGAATATGTATTAATACAATATAGAAACAATACATAAGTAAATGTATGTTTATAAGTATATATATAAACGTAACTTATAAGGGACGATAGAAAGTGTCAGGGTTACTACCACCTATCTTTCACAATGTGAAATGTATATAGCCCTTCCCTATGCCTCTCCCCAAGGGAATTGTCCCCTAGTCATCATTGCGTAGTCATCACCATGCGAGTGCGTGGAGACTGAATGGGACTGAGTAGCGTTGTGTGCGTGCCCCCCACTTGTCCCCCCCATAAAAAAATTTACATATTTGGTAGGGTTGGGTATGTTGTTGTGTTGAGCAGGTCTATTGTGTGTGTTTGGGTGAACACGGTTCTGGCTGGGTGTTTTGCGTATGGGTTGTAGGTTGTCCACAGTGGTCCTGTTTCTACGGCTATGATGGCTTTGCAGGACTTGGCTATAGCGCCTATATCTGTGACGGACATGTTGAGTTCTATGGTGCTTTGGCATTGCCCTGTGGGTAGGGTTGTGATGACTGTTGAGCCTTCTTCTAAATACTTTTTGATGAGCTTTTCAAAAAACCAGGGGTTGTAGTCGGGTAGTTGACCTGACATGGGTACGCTATTGATGATTAGATAGTCGTATTGTGGGTATTCTTTTCTTTGTAGTTCTGAGTAGTCAAAGAGGAAGTCGTCTTTGTTTTTGATGGGGTTATCTACGTTTAGTTGTTCAGACATCTTGCTAAACCAGTGGGTGTAGAACTCTGACCAGGTTGTGCCTGGGGGTCTTGTTTGGAAGGTGTTGTTTGCGCCTATCCAGGCGTTGATAGCGTCTGCGGGTTTAGCGGGTAGGTCTATGAGGACAATGTCTGTGTCTTCAATTAGGGGGAGCAGCTGGTCGTGATAGTGCTGATGGCAGTAGTGGGTAGCGGGTAGTCCTAGTTTGCGTAGATAGTTTAAGTGGATGAGGTTATCTCCCAGGTGGTATTCGTTAAATGTCCTAATCATTGCTTACTCCTTTAGATTATGGTATTATTAAGTTATAGGTAGAGGTGATTATATGGAGATATTAGAGATACAAAAGGGTATGTTGTTACCCAGTCCGAGGGTGGTGTACGCATATCCGTATGAGAGTATGGAGGTGGGGGATAGTTTTACTGTGCCGGTGGTTGCGAGAGCTAAAGTTCTTAATGCCAATTACAGGGCGAGTAAGAAGTTAGGGTTTAAGTTTTCTAGCAAGTCCGAGGGTGACAACTTGAGAGTGTGGAGGGTGGCGTGAACAAAATGAAAAACAGGTTTGGGTCTAGTTACTGGATAAAAATGGCAGAGCGTTGTTACCACTGGCATCAAGATGAACTTTGTCACTGCTGGAATAAAAATGGACCAAGCATGAGATGGGAGAAGTTGATGTATTTTTATCTGTTTAAACATTACGGATACGAAGAGTGAAATGGTAGAACTACTGTGGATGAATGAGGATGAACTACGAGAGCACTGCCATGCACTGGTAGAGGCTTTGCTTGTCTCTGAACTCCACAGGGTTGAACTTGTTAACAACATGGGGAAAGCGTTGGCGTATGGATACAACAGAGGATACACAGATGCGTCTGTACAACTCAAGACTGAGACTCAAGCGGGAGATGCAAAGAGCGTTGTCTTGCATTAGTCCTGGGTCTAAAAGGTATTTGGTAAAAGAATGGAAAGATAAATATTCTGAAGTTGTTTATAAAGAGTTGATTAGGTGTGCTAGAAACAGAGATGCTGCAGAAGTTATATCCAACTGGAATTTAGATAAATTATGAGAGTAGCAGTCATAACGCCTTATTACAACGAAAGTATATTTACTCTCAATCAATGTATTAAGAGCGTAGAAAAACAAACATACAAAGACATACATCACTTTGTAGTTGCGGATGGAAATCCTTTTGATGACATGGATGATTACACTGCTAACTTTACCCACATATCATTACCGCCATGCAGAGACTTTGGAGACACTCCCAGGGGTGTTGCTACTGCTGTTGCATGGGCACAAGGTTTTGATGCTGTAGCTTACCTGGACGCAGATTGTTGGTATCACAAAGACCATATAAGAACTATGGTAGGTGTAATGAAGGAGTCAGGCAGAGACATCATCACTTGCCCTAGAAAGCTCTACACAAGCTCGGGTAAGTTTTTGGCTGAGTGTATAGAGTCAGATGGCTGGACATTTAATGACACCAACTGTTTCTTGTTCAAGCGTAATGTGTTTGGCATCTTGTCAACCTGGATGTTCAAAGACTTGAATATGTGTGCGGTAGATGACAAAGTGCTTTGGCAAGCCATCCAGCAGTTTGGAATACAGACGGCTAGGTCTTTAAGACCAACAGTTAACTACACAACAACACTTGCGTTTCATTATCAACAACACGGCAAGAAAATCCCTAAACACGCTAAAGTCATAGCAGATATAGGTGACGGATTAAAAACATACAACTACTGGGAATTACATGAACTTCAATCTGCAGCAGTTCTACAAGTTCTGTAGTGAACTTAAAATTGAGACAAAAGAAGAAGGTCTCAAGAAAATGGGTAAGCTCCTGGGGACTCAAACCTATGTTATGGAAGAAATACAAAAAGGACTTAATGAGGATGTACATTTCTTTGTTATTCTTAAAGGTCGTCAGCTGGGTATTACTACTATTAGCCTTGCCCTTGATTTGTATTGGCAATTTACTCATCCTGGTTGGCAGGGCACTCTTGTTGCCGATACTGAAGAAAACAGAGATATGTTCCGGTCAACTCTGGGAATGTATATTGACGGTTTACCCAAGGAGTACAAGATTCCTTTGGTTGCTCACAACCGCAATCAAATGGTCCTCAAAAACAGGTCCAGAATCTTTTATCAAATCGCTGGTAACAAATCTAGACTTGGTCAAGGTAAAGCTATCACTTACTTACACGGCACTGAGACAGCGTCTTGGGGCAATGAAGAAGGACTCGCATCTTTGATTGCCTCTTTAGCTGAAAAGAATCCTGAACGCCTGTATATGTTTGAGAGCACAGCCCAAGGTTTTAATATGTTTCACGATATGTACAAAACGGCTAAAAAAGCCCGTACACAACGTGCAATATTTTGTGGCTGGTGGAGAAACGAATATTATTCTCTAGGTCCTGAGACAAAAGAATACAAAGTCTACTGGGACGGAAAACTCAAGCCTGAAGAAAAAGAATGGGTTAAAGATATTAAAAAACTCTACGGTGTCGAAATAAACTCTAGACAAATGGCATGGTGGAGGTGGAAAATGTATGAAGGTATTAAGGATGAAACCCTGATGTACCAAGAGTTCCCACCTACAGAAGACTACGCTTTTGTGATGACAGGTACTAGCTTCTTCTCTAACTCACGCTGCACAGACGCAGCCAAAATTGCGAAAGGAAAAGACTATGAGTGCTTCAGATACGCCTTTGGACAACTCTTCCAAGACACAGAGTGCATACCGTCCACAGACCGTTTGGCAACGCTACGGATATGGCAACAACCCGTTGATACCGCCTTCTACGTTATCGGGGCAGACCCGGCTTACGGCAGCTCAGACTGGGCTGACAGATTTTGCATACAAGTCTTTAGAGTCTATGCAGACGGACTTGACCAAGTTGCTGAGTTCGCCACATCGGAGCTTAACACTTACCAGTTCGCTTGGGTCATTGCTCACCTTGCTGGAGCATACAAAAACTCGACTCTTAACCTCGAAGTCAACGGACCAGGACAAGCCGTAATCAACGAACTCAGAAACTTAAAACGTTTAGCCTCTGCTATGGAAGGAGGCACTGGTCGTGGACTCATGGACGTACTTGGCTCTATGTCTAATTACATCTGGAGGCGTTTAGACTCTATGGGTGGTCTGTCCAACTCCATAGGATTTGTGACCACAAGCTCTTCCAAAGAACGTATGCTCTCTTACATGAAAGATTATTTTGAACGTGGCATGATGGGTATATTCAGCATGGACACCTTAGAAGAGATGAAAGGCATTGTTCGTGAAAATGGATTCATAGGTGCGCCTGGTCGTGGCAAAGACGACAGGGTCATTGCTTCAGCACTGGCAACAATAGCATGGGCAGAACAAGTGCAACCTAGATTGATAGCGCAACGCCTTACCAGGATGATGTCAACAAAACAAGATGAATACACCCCTGAACAAATTGCAGTTGGAAAAAATGTTTCCAATTATTTAAAGATGATAGGCATGTACGGGTCTAGTCATTAACATGTGAAGAATGAAATGATACAAAACCTCAGTAAAAAACAACTTATGGTAGAGATGAAATTGTTTTTAGAAGACAAAGACAGGGGCATTTCTATCAAAAACTTCTGTGAATTAGCAGGTATATCTGACCGATTGTTCTTTTATATCTTCCGTGAGGGTACTGCGCCCCTAACAGAAGAGACCCAAAGGGGGTTAAATAGAGCCTACAAGCACTGGAAAGAAGGAAAGATACGGGTAATGAAGAAACGTACAAATGAAACTTATCCTGATTACAGGAAAGAACCTGTACAACCTTTGATACCTATGAGTAAGTTGGTTATGACGAATACGGGGTTTAAAGTACAAAACAAACCTTTAAACCGCCACGATTACGCAAATTTCGACAATATTTTGTTAAAAACTTGAAAAAGGGGGTGATATGGGAGTTCTTAAAGACTATATGTGTACAGAACACGGTGTATTTGAATCTAGAGAGGCAAAATGCCCTATAAAGTTCTGTAAAGGGGATTTATCGGTAATTTTTCTCCAACCAGTGGCTATAAAGTCAGAAAAGACCAAAAGAAACGATAAAAACATAGAACAACTCGCTTTAGAGTTCAATATGACCGATATTAAGTCTACAAAAGAGGGTGAACACCAAACTGGGTACTTAAAACGCAATAATAAGCTCACAGACAAAGAATTTGCCCAAGCTGGTGAGGCTATGGCTCATAATCAGAAGATGGAAGAGGAAAATATTGTCAAACAAAGATTAGGTGGCGCAATGTGGGGTAATGGTGGTAATATCAACCTCAATTCCGTCATGGGCGGGCAGTTTAAACCTGTCCGTGATGAATCCGTAAGCGTTTTACCCAGTGACGTTGCTCCTGGCGGGAGATTTAGACCCCCAATGCCAGGACCAGGCACTCAAAATGACCATGAAGGTTTAAAGTTGGAGTAATAAATGAAGATACCAAAAGGCGCACAAGACAGAGAGGAGTTCTTTAACGACCTTATTTTTAAGTGCGAGGTTTCCTTGGAGAACCGTAAAACAGATTATGGCTCTCTAAGGAATTGGTATCTCTTTGGTAACGGACCGAATGAAGCTCCGTCTATCTACAACAAAATATATCCGCATCTAGACCAGGTCACTTCTTTCCTCTACTCGGCAGAAACTACTCGTTTCTCCATCAACCTTGGGGCAGAGGTTCACGGAGAAGAACACCGCAAGATTCCTGCTTTAACAAAGTTGTTGAACAATGAGTGGTTAAATAGCAACGCTGACCAAGTATTTTCTACAGCTGTGACTTGGGCACTGGTGTACGGAACAACCTATGTCAAGATGATTGTCAATAACGGTATTCATCCTTACATGATTGAGCCTGGGTCTATGGGGGTGTTAAGAGAAGACATCACTTATACCGACAGGCAAGAGGCTCTCATTCAAAAATACTACATCACCAAGTCTGAACTTTACGCAAGACTTTACTCTCATCCTAGAAGAGAAAAAATACTAGAACGCATCAACACTCAGGTCCACGAAAGAACAGAGATAGCAAACGGTCTTGACCGCATACTTATGTCTGCATCTAACCTGGGGACACAAGGCGGTACTATGTACGGTAACGTCAACTTAGACTTGACTGGTGGCAATAGATACAAAGCAGAAGTTCGGGAAGATACAGTTGAGATGACTGAGCTGTGGGTTTGGGATGATGACATTCTTGACTACCGAGTTATAACAAAAGCAGACCCAGACGTAATCATTTATGACAGACCAGGTGAATCTGTATTTATCAAGGGTGAATTACCTTTTGTTCAAATATGCCCCAACCCACTCTACGACTACTACTGGGGAGGAAGTGAAGTCAACAGACTCATTTTCTTGCAACGACTTAGAAACCAAAGAATGTCAGAAATACTTGACCTGCTCTCAAAACAAGTTGCTCCACCAACTGCTTTGATTGGATTTACGGGAATACTTGACGAAAAGAATTTTGCACTTAACCGAGCAGGTGGACTTCTTTCTACAGATATGCCTAACGCTAAAGTAGAAAAAATGGCTCCAACCATGCCTCCTGACCTCTTTGAAGTTATCAGGGAAGTAGATGCAATGTTTGAAGAAGCATCAGGTGTGGGCAACGTTTTACAAGGCAAGGGTGAGGCGGGAGTACGCTCTGCTGGACACGCAAGCCAACTTGCTAGACTGGGTTCATCTAGAGTTAAAAAACGTGCACTCATCATTGAAGATTCATTAGAGAAGTTAGCTTCTCTTTATCTAAAAGCACTGCAGCTTTATGATGACACGCATTTTAAAGATACGCATGGCGTTCCGTTTATTGCAGAACAATTTACTAAACACTTTACTGTCAAGGTTGACGGACACTCCAATTCGCCCATCTTTACTGAGGACACCAGAACTCTTGCGTTTAACCTTTTAAAAGCTGGGGCTATTGACAAAAAATCTTTACTTGATTTAATAGAGCCACCTATGAAAGAAGAATTGTTGGAGAGACTTAAAACGATGGAAGCAAAACAGGCTTCACAACCCCAACATTCTTCTGGTAAAGAACACGGTAAAGTAGAGCACAAGAAGGAGGGATGATGGCTACAAAAAATGTAGGTGGACCACAAACTCAGCCTAGGGCAGACCAGCCACGGGTGTCTTCAGAAACTTTAAAAAAAGAATCTTCAGGACCTGGCTTGACATACAGAACAAGTAATGTTAAAAACCAGTCTGGCGGTAGAACACAACGGTCTTACGCCAGAAGTTAGCACTAACACAAGGAATCATCATGTACAAAAAACACGGAAAAACAGGTCGCAAGACTCGTAGATAATTTTCTGAGAAGAAAAAGGGTGTGGCTGCCTCCCCTGTGAAGTAGGTGACCACTTGCTATAAGGAGAAATACCATGGCACGTAAAGCTCGTAAACACAAGCGTAAGTAATCCGCAAGGATTAAACCGACTTGAGGGGTTTGTCGTAAAATACCCCTCACCCTATTGACAAAAGGTTTGTAAGTGGTTACAAACTAGGGCAAGGAGAAAATATGAGTGTTCCAAGTGATAAATTGATGGAGTTAATGAAGGGCGGTCAGTCTGCTGGTGCACCTGTGCCTGTTACTCCTTCTATGCCTGGACCAAATATGTCAGACGCAGAAGTTCCTCCAATGGGTTCTCCTATGTCTACTCCAGAACCAAAGATGGGTTCAAAAGAAGCAGCAAGAATTAATTTAGGTATGGCTCAAGATTTACTAGAGCAATCCCTACCTGCGCTGGGTTCTGATTCAGAAGAGGGCAAAGCCACTCTTGCAGCTATCAGTGCAATCAATAAAATTCTTGGTGCAAGAAAAAATAAAACAAACGAACTTCAGCAGTCAGAAATTCTTCAGATGTTGCAAACACTTCCACAAGCTGGTGGCGGAACGCCTGAAGGTAAAGCAATGGCTGCTGCGCCAATTCCTGGTATGTCACCTCCAGGTGGTATGCCTCCCCCACCTCCACCTCCTGGTGGCGGTATGACCCCACCCCCAATGTAAGGAGTTATCATGGATTTATATAAACCAAGAGGCGCATCCTCACCCCGCAATCCCACAGACAACAATCAAAAACATGGCGTTGTAGTTAATACTCCACGTTATGCTACGTTTGGTGGTCTGACAAGTGCGACAAAAGCTGCGACAAATGGTATGCGGGTTGAAAAACCAGCTGACGGTAAAAAAGTTATTTAACAACGGTAAGAGGGTAACAAAATGTCTTTAGAAAACCTTTCATTAGAAGCAAGAGATGAGTTAGCTAGTCTGGCTCAAACGCTTGCGGAAAATCCAGATACACGCAAGGATTTCTTGCGTATGACCAAAAAAGTCAAACCTGGGATGCCTATTCCTGAGTTGGATATTGAGGACCACACCAACAGAGCAATTACTGCATCTGACCAACGTGTGCAAGCCTTAGAAGCCAAGCTCAGAGAAAAAGAGGCAATGGAAGAGTTGCAAAAACGTAGAAACAATTTGGTTAAAAAAGGTCTTGTCAAAGAAGATGAGATTGACCAGGTTGAAAAAGTAATGCTCGAAAAAGGCATCTCTAACCATGAGTCTGCTGCCGAGTATTATGAGTACATGAAACAAGCTGCAAAGCCTACACCTACAGGGTACAAGCCAAGTGCAATTAAAGGTTTAAACCTTGGAGCATTTTGGAAAGACCCAAGAAGTGCGGCTAGAAATGAAGCAGCAAATGCGTTAGCGGACTTGAGAAAGCCTCAACGTCCAATTGGTTTGTAAGAGGGTATTAAGTTTTGTAGGGGCAGAAATGCCCATCTTTAAGGAGCTAATATGGCTATAGGTGGTGGTATTCTGCCTTCAACAAATAGTTCTCAGTTTACTGAGTTAACTTACGTTACTCGCAGAGCCTTTATTCCCAAACTCGTTGTACAACTGTACAACTCCACGCCCCTCATGGCTGCCCTGATTGCCAACAGTCAGCAAGCATCTGGAGGTGTATCTTCTGTAACTGTCCCAGTTCAAGGCGCACAGTTTGTTAACGCTCAGTGGTCTGACTACTCTGGCTCTTTTGCCCAGCCAACAGTCCAACAGGGTGCTTTCAATGCTGAGTTTGACCTTAAATTGATGATTTCTCCCGTACCGTTCCTCGGTATGGAAGGTGTTGCTCAACAAGACGCTGCAATCATTCCATTGATTGAAGCTCGTATGAATGATGCAACAAACGTGATGATGGATGCAATGGCAACTGCCTTGTATAACAACACCACAAACAACCAACAGTTTATCGGACTCCCAGCTGCTGTGGATGACGGTACAGGTGGTGCAACATATCAGACTACTTACGGTAACATCAACCGTAGCACCTATACTTGGTGGCAGTCTAAGGTTTACAACGCAGGTAACGTAAACCCAACAAGACAAAACATTCTTCAATACATTTCTGGAACAGTGAAGAGAGGTGCAGAAGTACCTACCTTTGGTGTTTGCGGATTTGGTACATGGACATTACTAGCACAAGACTTTGTAGGTCAAGAGCAGTATGTCATCACTCCTGGTTCTGGTTTTGATGGTGACGCTAACGGTCCTCAAGCTGCATTTAGAGCTTTGATGGTTGCTGGTGTTCCAATCTACGCAGACCCATATTGCCCAGAAGGTACTGTGTACTTCCTCAATACAAACTACTTGTCGCTCTACATCCATGAGCAAGGTTCATTTGTGTTTACAGGATTTGAGTCCACACTTCCAAACTGGCAAATCGGTTATGTTGGTGCAGTTCTTATGATTGCTGAATTGGTGTCTGTAAAGCCCAAGTCAATGTCTAAGATTACCAACTACAACTACTTGTCACTATAAGGAGTAATTACAAATGTCATTAGCACTTAATAAGATTATCCTTGCGGGGGCAACCACAAATACGCCTGGTGCGTATGTAACGTTTGCAAACATGACTGCTACAACAGTGGGTAACACAATACCTGCTGGTCTTTATACAGTTTTACCAACTGCTAACGTAACCATCAACGTAGCTACAGCAATCAATGCAGCAGGTAACATCACAGGTTACTCATTGTTCTTAGCTAACAACACTGGTGGTTTAGTTTTCTCTGACGGTGTGAACTTCTCAGCCAATGCAACATCTAACACAACAGTTGTGATGTTGACGGTTACTGGTGGACAACCAGTTTCTGGTACTTACAACAACGTCTAAGGAGTGACAAATGGCTAATCCCGATTCAGTCAGTCAGTATTACTTGGATTCATTTGGGAATGGTCGTATTGGCTCTGCTCAAGCTGTTTCACTTGCAACGGTAGGTAACGCAGTGGTTACTATACCGTTTGTTAATGGTGGTTTGACAAATTCAGGCAACATTACTGGTTCTGGAGCTGTTATTGTGAGGAGAGTCACAATTAACAATCCAACTGGTTCTTTGTCTACTGCGAACGTATCTATTACAACAAGTAATGATGGCAACACTTCTAACGCAGTGGTTGCTACTACTAACTTGGCTAATATTACGGCTGCAGGCAGATACCAAGACTTAACAATTGCAACACCGTATTCAACAACAACTGCAATTACTGGTAACTTAACTCAAGCTCTCTACTTCAACGTAGCAGTGGCGAGTGGAAATACCAACGTTGCAAGTATTCAAGTTTACGGTGACGTAGTTCAATTCTGATGAATGTATTTGTAACCAACAGGGGGAACACCGAACTTACGGTAGGGTATGACGGTGTTCTTTATGAGTTTAAGAAAAACGAAACTGTAGAAATTCCTTTTGCAGGAGCTGTGCAGTTGTTTGGTTACAAGTTGGAAGACAGAGAACATATTTTGGTTCGTTATGGATGGATAAAACTACATAGCGAACTTGAAGAAAGTTTAAAGAAGTTAGACCAGTTTGAAATAACAACTGAGAGACCGGAAAAAAACAGCTCGTTACCCTCGGCTGTAGGCGTAGTACCCCTGCGGATTGAAAAGTCTGCTGGGGGAAAATCCTTTCAAAGACGGGTAGCTTAACTATGGAAGTTTCATGGCAACGCTTACGGATTATCTTAATCAGGTTGAAAATCTGTTGCATGACTCCAACAATGTTTTTTGGTCTCAGTCTCAATTAACAACCTACATCAACGAAGCTAGAGAAAGAACGGTAAGAGACACCGGTTGTCTGCGTACCATTCAAACAACTCAAGTACCTATTACACCAACGGGTACTGTAGCTACTCCCTGGACTGCTAACACAACTGTAACTGCAGGTCAGGTAGTTTTTTCTAATATCTTTGTTTATACCTATACTTCAGGCGGAACATCTGGGTCTACTGCGCCTCCTTATCCTACAGGAAACAACGTATTTCCCCCTACTACTCCGTTTGCTGACGGTACGGCAACACTGCAATATACATCTGCTGGTGAAATTATTAACTTTGCTGCACTGCCAAACGGTATACAAACCTATGACGTTGTCAGCGTTAACCTTTATTGGGGTAATTCTAGAATACCTCTTAGGTATTTACCCTGGTCTAATTTCTCTGCACAGTTAAGATATTGGCAGAATTATATTGGTAGACCTATTTGTTTTTCTATGTACGGTCAACAAGCCATGTACATAGCACCTATTCCAGACCAGCAATATTACATTGAGATAGATACAAATATATTGCCAACTGCTCTTTCTACTATAAATCCTAATGTAGTTGACCAAATTATTGACCCGTGGAGTACGGCAGTTCAATATTACGCAGCTTATAAAGCTAAGTTTTATGAACAAAGTTATGGTGAAGCTGAAATATTTAAACAAGAATATAACAAACATATCTTAAATGTACTTAATAGTACGTTTACCAGAAGGATTCCAGACCCTTACTCTAGTGGAGGCTAATAATGGCATCCGCAGAGCAAAAAAAGTCTTATGCAATTGTTAAGCAGTTTAAAGGTTTAAATACCAAAGCTAATCGCACTGCTATAGACAAAGATGAGTTTAATTGGATAGAAAATGCCATGCCTATAGGGTTTGGCAATATCAAAATAACTCCAGCATCTTCTGCCGTATCTAATGTAGGTAACGTAGCAGTTGTATTTTCCAACACAGTTAGCTATTTAACGTCTGCAAACGTCACTGATGACTATATTCTTGCGTCAGAAACTAATGGTCAGATGGAATACTTTGATTTAATTACTTTAAAACAAGGTAATGTTGCTGCAGCAGGTACTTTTTCAAGTTCGGGTGTCAGTTTAGCGCAATATCAAAACACAAACGTATTTATAGGAGACCCGTCTAAAGGTTTGTATTCCTGGGACGGTGCTAATCTGGTTGCTATCGGTTCTGTTGGTATTATTGCGGTAGTTAACCCTGGTTCTGGCTATACAAGCGCACCCAACGTTACTATTTCACCTCCTAATCAAACAGGAGGTAGACAAGCTACAGCTGTTGCGGGAACTACAACGTCTAATACCGTTAGTTATATTGTTTTGACAAATGCGGGTAGTGGGTACACATCACAACCTACAGTTACTATTTCTGGCGGTGGTGGTAACAATGCTACAGCAATAGCGCAACTGGTTACATTTGCAACGGGTACAGTATCTGTTCAAGTCAACAATGGGGGCACAGGATACGGTGCTAACGGCTCTATTTACGTTACCTTTAGCGGAGGTGGCGGGTCGGGGGCAAATGCGTCTGCAGTGATTTCTGGCAACGTAATTACCCAGGTTATTATGAATAACGCAGGTTCAGGGTATACCAGCACGCCAACAGTCAGTATTGGAGGTTCAGGAACGGGTGCAAACATAACCGCAACTGTGAATACAACAGGAATTGTGGATGTAGCAACGTTCTCGGGACGGGTTTGGGTGGCAGCCGGGCGTACAGTTTACGCATCTTCTGCAGTATCTCCTACAGATTATACGTCCGTATCTGCCGTAGCTTTTAATTTGACAGACTCAACCTTACACGGGAATATACAAGCATTATTGTCTGCTAACAATTTCTTGTACATTTTTGGCGATGACTCTATCAACGTATTTTCTAATTTGCAGGTTACATCTACTGGTGCAACTGTATTTACGAATACCAACGTATCTGCGTCTATAGGTTCTAAACGTATTTACGCCATATTTGCGTATTTCCGTTCTGTGCTATTTATGAATGATTACGGTGTATATGCGCTTGTAGGTTCTACAACCACCAAGATTTCAGACCCTCTTGACGGTATTTTCCCGTATATTGACTTTACAAAGCCTGTAACGGCTGGTCAGGCGTTGTTGAACAATATTTTATGTGCGGTATTCAATTTTTACGTCAACTCCAGTTTTCCTTATGGCTCTGGCGGTTCTAGGTACATACAGGCGGTATTTTTTGAGAAAAAATGGTTTATTACCAGTCAAGGAACATTGCAATATGTTACATCTGCGCCCCTGTCTGGAAAAGTAAACCTTTACGGTACACAATCTAACGCTTTATATCAACTTTACGCTAATAGTTCAGCTAATATTAGCAGTTACATTCAGACCGCTTTGATGGATATGGGTGACCCCATAAGAACCAAGCAAGCGTTAAAATTTGCAGTAGAGGCAACGCTTACCCAAAGTGGTGTTTTTAATGTTACTGTGGATTCTGAACAGGGGTCTACAACGCCTTACGTTTTAAGTGACTCAGGAGTTACTTGGATAAATAACAGTAATCAGGTAATATCATGGACAAACAATAGTTTAGCTATTATTCAGTGGTTATTGTCTGTTGGATATTATTTGTACAAGAGTGATGCTAGTCAGTACGGGAAGTATTTGGGGTTAACCATGACTTCTAATAATGCAGCATTTACAGTAAACACGTTTGAATTTGAACATGAATTAAGAGTGAGGTTCTAAAATGCCAGTACCAAATACATTTGCTAGTGCAACATCTGCAATTCCGTTGGCTAATCTTGATGCCAACTTTGCTACTCCTATTACGCTTGGTAATACTGCAGTACAACTTGGTAATACGATTACCACAATCAATAATGTAACTATTACTGGGTCTACATTGACAACTGCTAACGTAGCGTCTGGAAATGTTGCAAACTCTATAACACTTGGAACAACCGCTGGAGATAACGCTTCTGCTGGTTATGTTGGTGAAGTGATTTCTAGCTTAACCACAGGCGGAGGTACTCCTACTAGCGGAACAATAATAAATGTTACATCTATTTCTTTAACCGCTGGTGATTGGGATGTTTATGGTGGAGTGGGTTTTAATATTGCTGGAGGTTCTGTTGTTTCTCAAGTTCAAGCATCATTAAGTACAACATCAGCTACAATTTCTTTATATACTTCAGGTTCTTGTACATTATTTAATGGAACCATAGGAACTGGAACTGCTTTTTCATCACCAGTACCTTCAATAAGAGTTAATGTTTCAACAACAACAACTGTTTATTTATGTGCAAATAATAGTTTTACTGGAACAGCAACCACTATTGGTGGAAATATTTATGCAAGGAGAAGAAGATGAAATACGCAATAGTACGTCAAGATGGAGTAACTGAAATTCGTGAAGATAATTATTCTTTGCAAGAAGGAGCTATCGTTTTAAATAATGAGCAATATGAACAGTTAATCAGCGGTAAGTACATCTTACAAAACGGTCAGATTGTTGTTAACCCTGAACCTCCAAAGGCTTTGTAATGTCTGTATCTGCCCCATTCTCTCCTTGCGGTAACACAGTCGTTATCTCTGCAACAACTACTGCAACCACGCCTGTACAAGTGTCTTCTAACACGCTTGGAGGTAATCAATACCGTATTATCAATAGCGGTTCTGTAACTGTTATTTTAGGATATGGTCAAACATCTGCTCTAGCTGCGTCTGGAGCTGTAGTGCCAACTACCACACAGGCTAATTGCTTACCTTTACTTCCGGGTACAGATGAAATAATTACGTTTGTACCTAATGCGTACTTCTCTGCAAATGCAACAAGTAGTACGGCAACTATTTACATAACGCCAGGAGATGGTGACTGATGTTAAAAACTGTAGCTGTAATCACTGGAACTGCAACCAACGGAACTGTTACGCAAGTACAGGGGAACGGTACTGTAAACGGTATTACGCTTACAGGTAACG
>Ga0208380_1000215_pt1 | contig 17011 bp, 20 predicted proteins | sample CryBogCBE27Jun07_FD_184570 | JGI IMG/M metagenome (GOLD analysis project Ga0208380, IMG submission 184570) | Freshwater microbial communities from Crystal Bog, Wisconsin, USA - CBE27Jun07 (SPAdes) | ecosystem: Environmental > Aquatic > Freshwater > Lake | place: Crystal Bog, Wisconsin, USA... | reverse complement strand
TCTTCTACCCATACCACTTGTTTCGGATCCCTCTTACGGAAGTTATACCGAGGCATCTTGCTGCCTCCCAAGGAAAAAAATGGGATAAACAATCCATTTTGTATTCCTATAAGTAATGGAACAGCTCGCGGAGATTGTTGATCGTCTCCAAGAAGAGAATGAAAAAAGGGCGGCGGAAGACCCTGGCATAAAGAAAAGTGTAGAGATTGTGGAAGAATTTTTAAAGTCCAACAAAGTACTTTGTTACGGAGGAACGGCTATCAACAACCTTCTGCCTGAGAAGGAACGATTCTATCGTAAGGGGCGAGACATCCCGGACTACGACTTTTTCAGTGTGACTCCACAGGAACATGCCATGGCCTTGGCAGATAAGCTTCACAAATCAGGAGTGGAGTATGTAGAAGTCAAACCAGGTGTCCATTTCGGAACATTCAAGGTATTCGCAAACTTTGAAGGAATCGCAGATGTAACACAATTAGAGAAGAAGATATTCAACAAACTCTGGCATAACCAAGTAACGCTTGAAGGAATTCATTACGTGACTCCCAATTTTTTGAGAATGTCAATGTATTTAGAACTTTCAAGACCAAGAGGAGATGTATCACGATGGGTAAAGATTTTTACACGATTGCGATTGCTGAATAAACACTATCCAATCTATGTGAAGCCTCAAAATGAGGTTATGCCGAAGCCATTGGATGCAGATTACAAAAAGAAGGTTGTCAAGTATCTCACACGAGAACCTGTGGTTCTGCTAGGTATCAATGCCGGTCATTTTATGGCAAAAGAAAAAACTACTTGGAATGTTCCTGTTACTCTGTTGGCAGAGAAGGAGATCATTGAAAAATTGACAAAAGATGAGACCATTCGTAAGCATCCAGAGAGTGATATTCTGCCTCCCTCTACAGAAGTGCTTGATAATCACGGCAGAGTGGTAATTCGTTTCTTTGAAACGGTATCCTGTCACAGTTACCACAAAGCAGGTGGTATTCGTGTTGCCAGTATTCCAACCATTCTTCAGTTCTTCTTTGCCTTCATCTATACCGATGCCCCTGACAATGAAATTATTGATATGATGGTTGTGGGTCAGCGATTGATGGAGATAGCGAATAAAAAGAGTTCAAGACGATTTGCTATTCTGACACCGATTGATTGTTTGGGAGAACAAAAGACACTTGCGGAGATAAAACGAGAAAAAGCCGAGGTATATGTCAAACTTTCTCGTAATAAGTCTTCTCCAGAGTTCTTGAAGTATTTCTTTACATATGACCCATCAGATAGTAAAACACGCCGTCAAAAGAAGCGTGATTTGTTACGTAAAACTCGTAAGGTACGAGCAGAATTATAGTCGTCCAGTGTACCAAGTAATATCAAAATATTGAGGATAGGCAGGTGGAGTGTAAAGGTCAGTTGGCATTGCTTTCACAAGTTTATCCAAGTCCTCCTGGTTCAAAGAACGAGGCCAGTAGGAAACAAGGTTAATGGTTCCGTCAAATCCTTCGTCTGAACCAATTTCTATGTTCTCATCATCCTGCTTTGGAAGTTGACCTAGAGTATGGTGTTGACGAATTGTTCCATTGATGTAGATATCAACGGAGTACTGATTCACTATCACTGCGAAGTGAACCCATTTCTTAGCAGGAATATTGGAAATCAAAATGGTCTCTTTTGCTCCGTAGGTATTGACAGCAACCATCAGGCCATTGGAGGTAGTGTCAAGGTATAGGCCGGGACAATCTCCTTTGGAAAACACGCGGCGAGCCTTTCCGTAGTTGAATGTGAAGTCATTCACTAAGAGCCATCCTGCGTAACTGAACGTGATTCCTTCTGGTTGATTGAAAGAACGAGGAACCAAAGAATCGGATACTGTAATATGATTCTTTCCAGAAAGAGGTTTCGATAACAATACTACTTGGTCACCTTGAATGTAATGATTCAGTCTAAAGAATAGACTTAGCAGGAATAGAAATAGGAATATTCCTACTAACACGTAGAGGAAGGTTGGCATTGTTCTTTACTTAGAAACAAACCCCTTTGGCCCAAACCTCAATTTTGTTGGCTTTTTAGGTGTTGGTACTGGCTCGAGTAATTTCAATAAGTCTGGAAATGTGATATTCTTCTGCTGTTCAATATGTTCTTGAGCAATACGATATCGAATATTGTAAATATAATGAATTCTTGAATGGTCTGACTGGTATTCGGTTTGAAGATAGTTTGACTTGGATAAGCGAATAGCCCAATCGGTATCCTCGCCATTTCTCATATCTTTGAATTCCTGTGTATTTGCCAAGTCTTTTAGCATGATATTCAGATGATTGGGTGGACGAAGAAACTCACCATCTTTTGCAGCAGGTCCCCATAGGACATTGTAAAGACTATGAGTGAATGTGTAGTGTCCAATTTGACCACGAAGTCTTGCTACATCAAATCCTTGTTCAATACATGCTTTTGCATCTTCAAAAAAATAGGCATCAGTAACGTCATCATCATCTACAAAGGACATATATTTGCCTTCTGCATTTTGCAGCAATTTCTGTCGTTTAATACCCACACTCAGTTCACGATTGTCGCTCATTGCAAGAATTTGAATCTTCAAGTCTGGGCATATTCTATCCTTCTGTTCTACAAGTTTGGCATGAAGTTTATTATATTTGTCTTCTCTTTCTTTCAGAGTTGGAATAAGAATAGACCAATCATAGGTGTATTTTTTGTGTCTTAAATATGTCCGATAATCTTCATAGAAATAAGGACCATTTCGTTTATACAATTCATCTTTCAATTCCGGAAACCCATTTCCAGGATGAATATGTTTAATTATACATTGACGACTTCGTATACATTTGCTTGCAAGTTCCCCTTTGCATAAATCAGTAAACTCATCATCACAGAAAAAGCTTTTGTATTCTGGATGATAGATGTATCCAAAACTATTGTAAATATCTCTACCCATAATCGATTGTGTACAGAGTTCTCTTGCAAATCCATCATCAAACCAAAGAATATTACCACGATTTCCATGTGTCCTCACAATATCGTCATATCCTCTAATTTGAGGAACCATATCATCCGATACAAGAATGACAATATCCCAATCGTAATCCACTTCATTCATGTTCGCATTACAGGCTTGAATTTTGTTTTTGTTTTCACTATAGAATACTCGTTTCCATTCGAATTTGGATAGAAATGGATAAATATCGAATGCCATAGAAGGGTCATCCACATCGCAGGAAACAGCGATTCCCATTTGTTCTGGATGATTGGCCAACTCTACATATTTTCGCAATGTCTCAAGAAACTTACTAGGCCTTGACCTAGTCGGAAACTTGAGAAGGATTTTCATTATCTTTAAAAGCCAAAATTAAACACAGATTTTCCACTCGAGTCTGTGACACCGAATGTGAATTTGTATCCAAAGATTGTCATCACAGTTCCTCCAGTATTGGTATCAGACCCCTTAGGAGTATCTGCTCCACAGGTGGTACCAGCTCCAAAGAAGCTCTGAGTATCTCCAGGAGTCAACATCTTTCCATATCCATGAAGATTACAGAATGAACCGGACCATCCACCCTTTGGACCAACTTGAATATCTCCGCTTACAGGTTTTGGAACACCTGGTAAAATACACGACTTCACGAGTTGTCCGTTGATGTAGACATCAAGATTGCGTTGGAAGACAGTGGCAGAAACAGAGAACCAGGACTGAAGAGGAACATTCTCAACTACACACGAGAAGCTATCACCATTTGCTGAGGTGGCATTCGAAGGAGCAGGAGTGGAAGAAGACGCACTCGTTCCAGCAGGGTAGATGCTCACAGTTACAATCAAACTGTTATCGGTTGGATGTAAGGCAATCTTTGGACCAACAATGGCGTTGTTGGAATTGTCCACATGTTGCATAACAATCTTTTCTTGACCAAACCGATAATCCCAATCTTTTATGTACATCCAAAATTGGACTCCATAATCAGACCCTTGATTCATATCTGAGATACTTGAAGCAGAAATCACTGTACCAGTCTTCCCATCAATTGCAGTAGGTGTCTGGTCAGTTGCGGTCAGTCCAAACGTAGGTAATCCTGCGGATGAGCGAATAACATTGTAAATGGCAAGAATGATAAGAATCAAAATTGCGGTTCCAACAATAGTCATTGCTATGTTTTTAGGTTGGAACCACCAAGAGGTTGTAGTAGGCGCTACCTGCATTTATCATTAGAAAGGGACTTTATTGAAAGCAAGTGGAACTATACAATGGAAAAACGGAACAATAATTTACAACTATCATCGAAGCCAGCCGTAATGTTTTGTAATAACTGTGGGGGGAAAGGACACCTATTTAGAACTTGTAAAGACCCAATACTGTCATGTGGATTAATTTTAATCGATAAACCATCCTTGCCAGTGAATGTGGATACAACAAGTGTTCTAATGGTGCGCCGTAAAGATAGTCTAAGTTTCGCAGAGTTCATGCGAGGGAAGTATGATGTAAATGACGAAGCGTATATAGGCAAGCTGTTTTCAAACATGACATTGGTCGAACAAGCAACTATTGTATCGAATCCATTTGACACAGTTTGGAAACAGTTATGGGGAGACGATAAGTCCTCTGCCGACTATCTGATATCAAAAGAGAAGTTTGAACTGCTCGATAAGACCAGAATCATGGTAAATTACTTATCAACCTACATAGAACCTGAATGGGGATTTCCAAAGGGAAAACGAGTGCGAGGAGAATCTGATTTGGACTGTGCTATTCGAGAATTTACAGAAGAGACGAATATTCCAAGAGATTCGTATGTTGTTATGAAGAACATCGTATTTGAAGAGACCTTTATGGGGTTGAATAATATTCGATATCGTCACGTATACTTCTTGGCTGTTCTTAAGAATCCTGAACTAGTAAATTTGAATCAAAAGTTCACTACCATGCAAAGACGAGAGATTTCTGCGGTCGCATGGAAGACATTTAATGAATGCGAGGCCCTAATAAGACCTCATCATAGTGAAAGGCATACTATGCTAAATCAAATTAGAAGTATTGTTCAAACATTTGAGACATTCTAGTTCTGAAATCGAAAGCCAGCGAGTTGAACAGTAATGGCATAGGAGACAACAGACAGAAAGAATATCCACCACCAAAGAGGGAATATAGTTGCTTCTTTTGTGGCGGTTCCAAAAGGACGAACACGACCCTCTCTTCCAAACGCAATATCAGGTTTCAAATAGAGAAACCCTGCTACCAAAAATAGGTAGATAGTTACCATCCACATTCGATGGTTGCGACGAGTAGGAAACATTGTTATTAACGCATACCTTTTTCCGTTGAGATTAACAATGAGTCAACCTTATGTCCTTCCAAATAGGAAGACTTTTGCCGATTATATAACACGAGTCTTTCTAAAGTACCGAGGTAACAAAGAAGCTCCTGGAAATCGAGAACTTTTTCCATATCAAAAGATTATTCGTGACTATCTGTTGATTGAAACTCCTTATCGAGGCCTTCTTGTCTATCATGGCTTAGGTTCTGGAAAGACCTGTTCATCTATCGCAGTAGCAGAGTCCCTGCTTTCAACCTCAAAGGTATTTGTTATGCTTCCAAAGTCATTGGAAGAGAACTATCTAGGTGAAATTCGTAAGTGTGGCGACCCCATATATGCCTATGACCAGCACTGGACTATGAAAGTACTCGACGAAAAGACACGAGCAGAGGCACTTGCTCTTGGAATCTCGAGACAGTTCTTGGAAAGAAATGGTAAGTTCTACGTAACAACCATCGGTGAAGAGGCCAATTATAAGAACCTTCCATCCTCTGAAAAAGAGTTGATTGGAAAACAGATTGAAGACATTATCAATCAACGATTCACATTCATTGCTTACAACGGCTTGAACTCTTCAAATATTAATCGTGTTGTACCACCTGATGAACCTAACAAATTTGACGATACAGTTGTGATTGTGGATGAGGTTCATGACTTCATATCCAGAATTGTTAACAAGTCTGACATAGCTCGCAAATTGTACGATGCTATCTATCACGCAAAACGATGTAAGATTGTGGCACTCTCTGGTACTCCGATTATCAATCGACCCAATGAAATCGCATGTCTCATGAATCTTTTGCGAGGACCTATCGAGCGTGTGAATATTTCATTCAAGAATCCACCTCAATGGGATGAAGAAAGAATGACAACTGTCTTGCGAAGTGTACCGGATGTAGATACTATCGAGTTCAACACAATCAAGAAAACTGTGATGGTCACGCGAAACCCTCCTCAGTTTCGTAGTGTCTACAACGAAAAAGGTGATAGAATCGCAGTTCAATACATCAAGGATATGAAATACTCACCCAATGCGAATGAGTGGGTCAGTTCTTGGAAGGATAAATTTGAAACCGATGTTGGAGGAGCAGAGATTGCCTTGGAACGAACAAATGTAGAAGAATTGGAATGTCTTCCTTCTGAGTACGAAGAATTTGCGAGCACATTTTTGGATGGACTTCTGATTAAAAATCCCTTGCTTTTCAAGAAACGTATTCAGGGATTGGTATCGTATTACAGAGGAGCAGATGAATCTGTATTGCCAAGAAGAGTGGACGATGATAAGATGTTAGAATTGGTTCCTATGTCGAAAGAACAGTTCGCAAGATATCTTGATGTTCGATGGAATGAAATGAAAAATGATAGCAAAAAGCGTATGTCTTTGAATGATGACCTCAAAACATTTCGTGTCAAATCACGTCTTGTTTGTAACTATGCTGTTCCACCAGATTTGAGAGATACATCAAATGATTCCGACAATCTTACAGAAGATGACTTGAATCCGAAGGAAATGGTGATGGCAAAGATGAGAAGCAATCCTGCGAAATATCTTTCAAAACAGGCATTGACTATTTTCAGTCCGAAGATGTTGCGAATGTTGGAGAATATAGAAGAGTCTATTCAAGGAGAGAAACGCCGTAGTCAATTTGTGTATTCTAACTACCGTACACTTGAAGGTCTTGGAGTCTTTTCTGCTATTTTGGATGCGAATGGATGGCAGGAATATCGAATAGTCAAAATCAACAATCAGTGGGTAGAGGACCCAACTATGGACCAAACAAAACCAGCGTATGCCTTTTATACTGGTGAAGAGTCGGCAGAATTGCGTGAACTTGCTCGTCAAGTTTTCAACCAGACCTATGCGGATGATTTTCCAGAATCGTTGAAAGCCAGTTTGGAAGGCAAGACTCGTAAATTATGTTTGTTGATGGCATCCTCTTCTGGAGCACAGGGAATTACGTTAATGAATGTGAGACACGTACATCTTATGGAACCACATTGGACACCTACAAGACACGACCAGGTCATCGGTCGAGCAATTCGTATCAACTCTCATGCGAGTTTGCCAGAACAAGAACGAACTGTACGAGTTAGTTTCTATTTGAGTGTATTCACAGATGAGCAGGCAAAATCAACTGAATATCCAAATATTGTACCCATTCGTCGTAACGATACCGGATTAAAGAGATACATGGGAGAACAGGCAGTTGAAGCCTTCATGTCAACCGATGAATCGCTCTACGAAGTGGCCTATGAAAAAGATGTGATTGGAAAGCGTATTTCGCTGTTGTTAAAAGAGGGTGCCATCGATTGCGAAATTCATCGCAAATTACATGGAAAGGAAAAGCCTGTAATCTCCTGTATGAGATTCGATACGAATGCTACTGGAGAAGACCTTGCTTTCAGACCGTCTATCAAGAATGATGACCTGGATGTATCGTATTTGAGAAATATGATGAGTCGAGTAAGAAACCTACAGAAAGTACAGATTAAAGAAATGATTTTTTACATTGATAAAAAGACCAGTGAAGTGTTTGATGGACCAGCATTTGAAGATAATAATCGGCTCATGAGAATCGGATTATTAACAAGTCCTACTCAAATAAAATTTATTCTCGTTTAAAGGAGACCTGATTCTAACATACAATGAGATTTGTTCTCGTAAGTACGCATACCGACCAGACTACTGGCTACTCAAAAGTAGCTTATAATCTTCTCGACCAACTTAGAGGAATAGACAATGTTAAATTATATCACTTTGGATTTCAACGACATCCAAACAGAGCATCGATACGTAAGGTACCAGAAGGCGTTGTTCAATATGATGCCGCTGCCAACGAGGACCCGAAGGAAGAGGGATTTGGATTCAACAAGATTAATGAATATCTTGAAATGGTCAATCCTGATGTTGTGATGATTTACAATGACCCATTGATTATCCATAAGTTTATTGAAACTATGAAATATGACCGGGAGAAGTCGACTTTCAAACTATGGATTTATGTTGACCAAGTCTATGAAGGAATTGCTCAGCCTTTGATTGATACTATCAACAAATCTGCTCATCGTGTGTATTGTTTCACTGAAAAGTGGGCAAAAATCTACAAGTCATATGGAGAGGACCATCCTGAAATCAAGATTCTTGAACACGCAGTTGACCCAGTGATGTTTACGAATATGACACTTGCTACTCGTAAGAATTTGCGTTCAACCTTGAAATTGCCTGTTCCAGACAATGGTATTATCTTTTTGAATGCTAATCGAAATAGTAATCGAAAGAGACTTGACTTAATGGTGATGGCATTTGTTAAGTTATTGAAGAAGAATCCTGAAAGACCATTGTTTGCTTTGTTTGTAACCAATCTCAATCCAAAGACAGGTGCTCATTATGATATTGGGCGTATTTATCAAGAAGAGATGAAAATCCACGGTCTTGATTTAGAAAAATACAAAAACAACTTGATTATGGTCGATACATCTCCTCCGAATAATATTACAGATGAAATGATTAACCAACTCTATAATGTAGCAGATATCGGTGTCAATATGTCAGATGGAGAAGGATATGGATTGTGTCAATTAGAGCATCTCTTCACTGGTGCTCCTCAATTGGTTACCGACGTTGGAAGTTATGATAATTTCTTAAATGATGAAGTTTCAATTCGTGTTCCTTCTACGAGCAGGTCATACTCTGCTGGAACTATGCCACTTGGATTTATTATTCCAGGATTTGATGTCTTTGATATCACAAAATCCATGCAGAAGATTATTGATAATCTCGATAAGTACAAAGAGGCAGTTTCGAAATATAACTTCAAGTCTTGGAAGGAAGTTTGTTCCGGACTTCGCGAAGATCTTTCTTCTCTAGCAAAGAAGTAATGCAGATAAATTCCGCACAGGACTACCTGACAAATTACAAACGAGCTGTGGTAGCGAAATCTTTAGCAGTCGCTCCTACACCACAGAAGCGCAAATTCAATTCATTGAATACTATGGTAGTCGCAAATCAAGCAGACCAATTTGTAAGATTTATAGTGCCTCTTCAAGGAGTGAATCAAGTTGGTGCTACCTTCAGTTCTAGATGCTGTACCACACCGAACACTTCTGTAGTAGGTCCTACCTATTCTTACTTTTTAATTGGTGGAAGTGGTGGTAATGGAGTATTATACTACTCTGCAGATGCTATCAATTGGTATCGAAGTTCAAGTGCTGCTGACTTCATGACTGCTGTCAATGCTTTATTGTTTAGTTCCTACAGCGGAGGTCGATGGTATGCTGGAGGTAGCAATAGCTCAGGGGCTATCCTTTTAACCTCTACAAACGGTGTTACGTGGGGCCCTATCTCTGGAGCTGCTGGATTCACGACCAGTGTTACTGCCTTGACTCGATACGTATCAACAATTTATGCTGCAGGATTGAACAGTTCAACTGTAAGAGTAGCATCTTCTCCAGATGGTGTTACATGGACTGGTTTTACAAATGCTCCAGGAGGTACACGAGTAAATCGATTGGCAACTAATGGTACATCTCTTGTTGCTGCTGTTACTGTTGCGAGTGGTATTGGTATTTATTATACAACTGACTTAACTGGAGGTACTGCGTGGAGTCCATCTACATGGACAGGTAAAACAAACCTTAGCGGGAACGCTCTTGTATACGCATCAGCATGGTCTCTTTATGTAGTAGGAGCATCCGACGGTACATTAGGTTCTGCCAGTAACTTATCAACTCCTACCTTTGGGACAGGAGCAACAATGGGAGCAGCAGTTCAATCAATTGCCTTAGGAGGTATCAGTCCTATTGCTCCAATCGCTGTTGCCCTCGCTTCTGGAGCTACTAACAACGTAGCTTATTCTACCAACGGAACATCATGGACAGTTATTTCATTATCAGCATTAACTGGTAATACTCATGGTTCAGTTTCATGGAGTGATTTAATTGGACAATTTGTGATAACGGCGGACAATGGTGTTGTTCTAACATCTACGAATGGAGCCAGCTGGACTTCAAATGTCAGTACACCAACTCTTATTGGTGGTGACGCTGCCTTATGCAGTGCTGGAAACTCAGTTTTATATTCTTAAAACCCTGATAAACATTTGAAACTCTTTTATAATAGAATGCCCGGAGGTTTACTTCAATTAGTAGGTGTAGGTGCTCAAAATGAGTTAGTTAATGGAAATCCTTCCATGACTCACTTTCGTTCAGTATATCGTCGCCATACCAACTTTGCTATGGAACATATTCGAATGTCTTTTACAAGTTCTAATCTTGAACTCACGAATGTTTCTACAAAAACACTTCAGTGCCGTATTGACCGATACGCACAGATGATTCATGACTGCTATCTGGTATTTACATTGCCAGATATTTGGTCGCCGCTTGTCAGGACATCAAACGGTGGTGCGATAGGCTATGAATTTCAATGGATTAAAAATATCGGTTACAACCTTATTGACCACATCGATTTGGTAGCGAATGGTCAAGTCATTCAAAGCTTACGAGGAGAGTGGCTGAAGATGTATTCTTATATGACTCATGACGAGAACAAGCGTAAGATAGTTGACCAGATGATTGGAAATGTTCCAGAATTGTATGACCCAGCAAACGCATTTGATAGAGATGGTCAATATCCAAATGCTATCGCTCCATCGTTATTGCCTTCTGCTCTTCCACAAACAAAGGTTCCTGAACCTTCCATTCGGTCTCGACAACTGATTGTTCCTCTTCATTTTTGGTTCTGCGAAAATCCAGGACTCGCATTGCCATTGGTCTCATTACAGAATTCAGAAGTCTACATCAATGTAACATTCCGTTCTTTACAGGATTTGTATACTGTAATCGATATCAATCCAAGTTCTACAACCTACAAACAGCGAGTGAGTCCAGATAACGTACAGGTTCCAAATGGCCTTCCAGCATTTATTACAAGCTTTCTATCTCCACCAAAGTTTGATGGAACACCAAGCAATCCTTCGTTAACCAACTTCTATCCAGACAGTTACATTGAAGGCAATTTCATATACCTGACTGAAATGGAGATGAATCAGTTGGCACAAGCTGACCAATCCTTCTTAATTAAAAATGTTCGATACGTCAATAACGAAGGACAATTCGGAGGCAATTCCGATATTGAGATTCCTATGTTTAATTTGGTAACACGTATTGTATTCAATGCTCAACGAAGTGATAAAATCAATAACAACGATTGGGACAACTACACCAATTGGGACAATCCAAATAGAGCACCATGGTCTTCGATTGCGAATACAAGTGACCCACAAACTGATATGTTCTCATCCGGTCAACAACAGGTAACATCGGTTTATCCAAGAGATTCCGTAATCGATTCCTTACTGCTATTCGATGGAAAGGAACGATTTGCTACCAAACCTAATGGATTCTTCTCTCTTCTTCAAATGTACAAACACTCTACTGGTGATACTCCGGGGTTACTTCCAGGAACATATATGTATTCGTTTGCTCTCAACAATGACCAATATCAACCCAGTGGAGCAGCCAATGGAAGCATGTATAACAAAGTTATATTACGAGCAACACTTCAACAACCACTTCCACTTGCTGTTATTCCTGTTGTTCCTGGAACGACCACTTCCACACAAACCGCAGTATGTGTTCTGAGGTCAACTGTTTTCAATCAAAATCCAACTGTGATTCCTCCTGGAAATATCGGTCTCTATGCCCCCAATGAAGTGGTTCAACTCATTCAAACAGTTAATAACAACATTCTCTTCACCTACACGTATAACCTTGGAGTCTATGTAGAATCAATCAATTTCCTGCGTATCGTAAGTGGTCTCGCAAATCTTGTATTTGCCAACTAACAATGGTATTGATTAAACAAGCTACCTTTGGCGATGAAACAAGTGCTACTGATATTACCGACACGTTACAAGGTAAAATCACAAATGGATATCTTGATGTTGTCGCAGATTCCAAATTATTGCCTATGGTTACTTTGACTGCTACAAAAGCTGAACTTACCGATGAAGATAAAGATGAAGCAAAAAGAGAAGCGATTTCACAATGTGGTGGAAATGCCAATGACCAACAATGTATTGATGAACGAACGGCAAAAATTGAACAATCTCTTCTTCAAAAGAAATTGGCTGAACAGAATGCATCTGATAAAGCTGTGAAAGGACGTAGATTGACAGTGACTGTGGTAGGTGATGATGGAACAGAACAGGTACTTCAAATTCCAGATGGTCAAGAATTGAAAATAGGAGACCCTCCTCTCTCTTCTCAGTTTACAGGAGTATCAATCACTTCCATTCTCACCTTTCTTTGGACACCCTTGCTTTTGTTTGTTTGGGTATTCAGTGTAGTCATAACTTATAAACTCTTTGTACAAGAAGGTTATCAATTCGCAGGATACTTTGCGACTGCTGCTGCGGTTCTTATTCCATATTCTGGTTACTTCTTAGTTCTAGGACTGTATGCTTTCAAGGCCTACATGAATCAAAAATCTGTTCCGGTTTAATAATGATTCAACTCACTTGGGTTGTTGCGGGTGTCATAATTGGCATGCTGATTGCGTGTGTTATGGTTCCTCCGCCACGAAATGAAAAGAAGTTGCCCACTCCTCATGACCCTGACACTACCTTTCATACGGACAATGGATGCGTCCATGTGATTTCTACGGAAGTGCCGTGCGGTGAGGAAGCAGATTCGTTAAACGTAATCGCAAGTCTTAATAAGAAGTAATGATTAAGATTACAGAAGCACTCAATCGTGCTGCTCCATTCTTCTCGTTCGTGATAGGACTGGGTATATCTGTCCTTCTGTTTCATCGTGATTACGCTATTCTTACCACTCTTGCCGTGCCTGCTTCGGAGTTTCAGAACAAAGTTGTGAAGGTGGATGGAAAATGCTATCGTTACCGCGTGGAAGATGCTACGTGCGAAAACCTGTCTTCTAATTAAATGGATGATTCGACCTCTCTTGATGCCTTGTTGCCGTCCCCTCAGGGACCACAATCAGCGCCTCCTTTAATGCCTATGCCATCGGTCCAAGCCCAACCGCGTTCTCAAATGGCTCCAACCTTTAACCCATCGTTACCTGCGATGAAGTTCATCTTCTCAAATACCACTCTTCAACTCTCTTTCTTTTTGGCTGCTGCTATTATCTCGCTTTCCACTGCTCGTAACCTTTTGCTCCAATATGTTCCAAACTCTTATACCTCTGGAGGTGTGGTAAGCTGGACAGGTGCTGCTGTGCTTGGTGCTGCTGCGGTTGTCTTGTCACAGATCATTAACAACTTCCTAAAAGGGTTTATTGCTTAAGTCCTACCTATAAATAATGGGTAGCCTACAACCACCAGCTTGGATACACCCTCGTATTCTCATAGGTTCTGGCGATATGTTGAAACCAGCATTTGTCAATAAATATAAAATAGGTCACATCATCAACTGCGCAGGAGATGGAGCTGCTCCTGATTGGGTAAAGAAATACTTTCGAAATCAATACGTCTGTTTGAATGCCATTGATAGCACCATTGGAGTTGATATTCTTGATTGGTTCCCTAAGTTCTCAGAGTCAATGTTGCGATTTCTGAGAGAAGATGAGGATACAGTATTTGTTCATTGTGTAATGGGTATCAATCGCAGTGCTTATTTATCGGTTGCGTTTGTATGTAAGGCATATGGTTGGGATATGAAAAAGGTTATTGCAGATTTGAAAAAACAACGACCTTCAATTTGTCAAAATCCTACCTTTGAAAGTCAAATTTCTGCTTTCATAAAGGAAACTAAATAACAAAAATGGATGTCTTTCGCGTGCGCAAAATTCGTGAAAGTGGTGGAGGAACCACTTCCACAGGAACTCTGGACTCTCTTCATCAGGAGATGGTACAGAACATTCGATTGTCTCAGTCCAAAGCGGATGAGTTGAAGAAAGAAAGAGAAACACTTGAATCAGATATGGCACCTCTTAAAGAGATGAATGATATCGATTCGATTGTCAAGTATTCAAAGATGGAATCACGAATACGAGAGATTGACAAGGAACTGGAAAAGGACAATCCAGTGGAAGACTATTACATGAATAGCATGGATATTCTGATTGATTACTATGGCAAAAACAATAACATTTCTGCTCTATCTCAGGGTCAGACAAATACTAACAATACCTTTATGAAATTTTTTGGTGCGTCATTAAATCCTGTTGTTGACAATGGAATGTCGAAGAAACAGATGTTTGACGAATATACTGCTCGTATGAAACTTTCAAACGGTCCTGAAACTATTACACTTATGACTGAACATTGTAACGATTGTAACATTGCTCGTGAGGAAATCACATCCGAAGGTATTCTTGTATGTCCCAAATGTGGGTCCGAAGAATATGCGTTGGTTGTGTCAGACTTTCCATCGTTTCGAGACCCTCCTAAGGAATGGAACAACTATGCTTACAAGAAGATTAACCATCTCAATGAGATTCTCAATCAATTTCAAGCAAAGGAATCCACCATTATTCCAGAAGAGGTGATGAATGAAGTAGTTCTTGAAATTCGCAAACGACGCATCAACAATATCGCAGACCTATCCGAAGAGGATATTCGCCAGATTCTCAAGAAACTGGGACGGTCAAAATACTACGAACACCGTGCACATATTCTCAGTCGATTGAACGGCAATCCTCCGCCAACAATTACGCCAGAAATAGAGGAGAAGATTCGTGCGATGTTCCAGGAAATACAGGCACCATTCTTGCTTTACTGTCCTAACGATAGAACTAACTTTTTGAGTTATTCGTACATTCTCTACAAGTTCTTTGAACTCTTAGAGCTTGACGAGTACAAGGCCTTCTTTCCGTTGTTAAAAAGCAGAGACCGACTTATCGCACATGACCAGATTTGGAAAAAGATTTGTGATTATTTGAGATGGGAATTCATTCAAAGCGTTTAATGAAAGGTCTTCCACACCAACTTGTGAGTGAAATGGTAGACGACGGCGAAAACAACCGCATGAGTGAGGGCGACAGTTGTCTTAGAACCTCCGGCAGGGAGGGAGAGGAGGACGCCTGGAGTGAGGACATAGAAGAGAATCGCTACGTATAAAGCCATAAACCACATTTTTATTATATCTTCCCGAAAATATCTTCAAATACATGCTTCATCTTGTCATCCAGATTACCGAGGAACAAGAATACCGCATACACGAAAATCATCTGTCCACCAAACGATTCAAGATACCCTTCAAGACCTGAACTGACAGGAAGGACAGGGATATAAATATGAACAAAGTAAGTCGTCCAGAACGCAGTAATCGCAATGATGGCTATTTCAAGACCTACATCAACTGCCTGTCTCCAGTTTGGTAACTTCTTCCAGTCTTCATCAAACTTGGCGAATACCTGTGCCATCAAATAGGAGACCGATGCTCCGAGGAACAGATAGAAGATAGCAATACAGAAGAGATTGAGTGTCAGGTTCAAAATATGACCCTTGACTGAAGGAATATGGTTCAGTCCAATATTTGGTGTAAGTTTCATTACTTAGAACGTAGGAAATTCTAACAAGCACTGGCCATTAGGACTGCGAGTGTTGTCAGGACAAGTCACTGTGCTGTTTCCAAAACTTTCGTGAACAGCAGAGAATACCTTACTAGGACCTCCTTTGTTACCAGGGACACACTTATCAGGACCAGACACACAACCAACACCAGCACAGTAGTACTGAGTTTCAGGGCATTGATTCATAGGTGACATTGGACTTGAAACGAAGAAAAAGAGAACAACAATTGCTACAAGGAGGTAGATTCCCCATGTAGGAACTTTGAATTTGCGAGCCATTATTATTTATACAATTTAAAACTTCTTGCTAACCCAGTTGCGATCTCGACGATAAGTTCGTGAACGGCTTGGAGTGGTTCGCTTGGTGTAGATGGCAACAGCGTTCAACTTCTTTACAGTAGAAGCCTTTCCGTAGTGATGCACAGCCTTTTCCAACGCAACGTGTCGTTTCTCAGTTGGGTCATTGGCGTGGTAACCAACAATGGATAACGAACCCTTCTTCAAAGGTCCAATTCCCATCATATGCTTCACTGATTGCCAACGACCAGGCGCTCCACGGTCCTTGATACATTTGGATGCAACGTAGACACCCTTTCCTGAACGGAGAGTTTTGTGATGAGCCTTGCGAGCAATTTGTCCGCGCGGGCAACGAATTCCGGCGGTGTCATTAAATGAATCGTCCATTTACTCAAAGGGCGCGATATTCTTTTTTTGAGGACAGGTATTACACTTTGGCTTGGGTGAGCTGTTGAAAGTTCCCCAGATATACATAAAAAATATCACGCACGCAAGAAGTAGAAGCCATTCCCACATTTGTATTACAAAACGGACTTTCTATTAGCAGGATAAACTAACGTAATGGGTATTCCGTATTATATTGCCTCAATTCTGAGGAAGAACAAACATATACAAAAGAATTGTAATCAACTCGTAGAATATGATACTCTCGGACTTGATTTCAACTGTTTTATTCACAAATACTTGAAGGCTGAAAATCCGGTAGGAAGCGTGATATGCGCACTCTACGATTTCTTTGAGACAGTGGCACGAGGCAAACGCGTCTACATTGCGATTGATGGTCTTGTTCCATTTGCCAAAATAGTTCAACAACGATATCGTAGGTTTCGCAAACCAGATGAGGCAACAGAATTTGATAA
>Ga0208380_1000210_pt1 | contig 17143 bp, 4 predicted proteins | sample CryBogCBE27Jun07_FD_184570 | JGI IMG/M metagenome (GOLD analysis project Ga0208380, IMG submission 184570) | Freshwater microbial communities from Crystal Bog, Wisconsin, USA - CBE27Jun07 (SPAdes) | ecosystem: Environmental > Aquatic > Freshwater > Lake | place: Crystal Bog, Wisconsin, USA... | reverse complement strand
CGTAGTTAAGGCAAAAGTCGGATTAACAGTAGTACTACTAGTAAACGTGTTTATTTCTACAAGTACATAATTATTAGCTCTAAAGGTTCCTAAATTAGTATCATTTACAAATAAAGGCGGTTCAAGAGGTGTAACGTCAGCAGTAAACACAGTAGTGTCATCTGATACTACTGTATCGTCAGCTGTTAGTAATTCTGGACTTACAACAAAGATAGCAAATGTTTGACGTATTGACTTAACTCCTGCTACCGCAGTTACTACGAATTCGTACAATTGATTAATACTACTTGGAGGCAATGTTGGTGTATTAAAGTCAAAAATTTCTAAATCATATTTGTATGAATCGTAGCCGTTAGTTGGTCTAGATGCAAAGTCATAAAATCCTGAATCATAAAAATCGTTATCGTACTCGCCGATACCAGTAGTTTGTTGTGGAACAGTTAATACAGGATTAACAAAACCAGTTAGCAGTCCTGAAGAACTTAAACTAACACCTGGCGGAAGTTTTCCATCACCAGCGGCAATGAAATAATTTATTGGTTGATCGTCATAATCGACGGCTTGCAATTGATAATTGATAAAGCTGTTATTAAGAATATATTTTTGATTATTTGTTCCTAACGGTAATAGTCCTGCTTTAGTGATAAATTTAGGAGGGCCACCTGTAGCAACAGTTATATTAAAAGTTCTATCTGCAATATTTGTACCGTCACTGGCTCGTATGCAAAATGTAAAAGTAGTATCTCGAACAATTCCATATGAAATACCTTGTATAGAATTATTTCTTATGGTCATTCCTGGTGGTAAACTACCTGAAATTACTGTATAGGTAATACCTGTAGTACGACTAACGGGTAATGGCAAATTAACATTAATTCTTTCAACAATAGGACCTAGATCGAATATTGTTTTTCGTTCGTCAAAATAAGTGCGTCCAGAATCATAACCAAATTGATTTTGAGTCCAAGTATAGCCTGAAGGTTGAGTCCAAATATTAAGCATTAGTTAATCCTGTATGCTCGATTTAGAAATGTCCAAAATCTAATCCGTTTGCGATAGGAGTAGTAATATATCCCATGTCTAAATTTGCTGTACTATAATTTCCAACAACTGTACCAAAATCAATAGTATATGTATTATTTTGTAGTAGTAATGCAACAACTGCATTAAGTACGTCTACTCGTACACCGTAGACTGTACTTTGTATATCTCCATTTGAACCATTAATGATATGTCCATTAAGATATAAATTGCCGCCTAAACTTGGACTAGGATCATTCACAACTCCTGCGCCAGCACGTATATCAATCACTCCGTTGTTAGGAGTAATTACTACGCTATTATCGCTACTTTTAATACTGTTAAATTCTAAAGCATTAGCATTTTTGTCGCTATAAATTCCAATGCTAGTACTAATTGTTGTTGGAGTAGTAACTGTAAATGTGCCTGGATTAGTAGGATATGTTAAACTAATTGTATTAATTGTACTGCCAGAACACAAATAATATCCGTTATAACCAACAGTAGAACACCCAGTCACATAATAGTACACACCAGTTGTTGGTGCGGATAGCTGTGCAGGAATAGTAAAAATAACAGTATAAGGACCGCTGCCTAATTTATTAACATTTGTAGCTATGACGGAATTAGTTCCTAAATTGGTAGCTTCTGCAACAGGAATATCAGTGCCTAGTAAGGCAAAATTTGCATTTACCTTAGTAAATGCTGTACGTAAATCGTCACCTGACCCGTCATTTGCATATTGTCCGATATTAATTGTTTGAATTGCCATGGTTTGCGCTCTCTTTTAGTATTTATTAATAACTAGGATACCATTTATTTGTGCCACTATCGTAAGTCATTATTAACGCTTTATTCACAACGGCCGTAGATGACAGGGCAATATTACCGCTTGTCGCTGTGGTAAATGCTCCTGTTGGAATTAAGGTCAACTGCCCGCCACTACTAACCATGCTTGCCGGCACTGTAATTGTAGTAATTTGTACGACTCCAGAAATAAATGTAATTTTATTTGTAGGAGCAATAGTTGTTGCACTTGCAATCGTTGATGCAGCCGAACTAGTTGATATTATAGATTGTACTGAATTAGTTACACTAGCTAAAGTAGCATACGTGCTAAGGGTTGATGCCAACCCAGTAGCACTTACATAATTTGTATATAAATCAATAAAATTAGCTTCTGCATCTGCGATTGATGTATTCAACTTGGTAAATGCAGTACGTAACGGATCACCGTTACGAGCATTTGTAGCAGTGCCAGTATTAACAACTAAATCGTTGGAAACGCTTGATGTTATTAAACTCGTTCTAGCCATTACATTCTCCCTACAGCAACTTCAATTACACCAAAGCCTGCTGTATCTTTATTCTCTAGTGCTTTACCAATGATTGTACCAATTTGCGGATTCATTGCTTTACAAGCGTAACCTGCTACGCTAGCTGTAGTTAATAAGTCACCTTTCTTAACAGTGCCTAATACTTTAACTGGAGTACGACCTGCTAGTGCAATACAAGCTCTAGTTCCAGTTAACCCGTCATTCATTGTATAAGCCGGATCAGTTGTTACTACACCTGCTACACTACTGTCGCCAAATGTTGTGGTAGTAGTAGTTTCAGAATCACCGCCGAATACCAGTACTGTGCCTGGTTCGTAGTCTTTATCTGAGGTATACCATTCAGCTAAGTCAGCGTATGTAGCTTGCAGTTTACTGTTACCAGTTAGTGTATAAACACCTTGCATTGTACATTGACCAGTGTCAGTACCGTCAGTAACAATAGATTTAACTTTTAACGTGTTGCTATTAGTATTTAAATCTAATGAACTACTTGAATTCAACTTCCAAGCACCAGTTAACAAACCAGCAGTAGTATTGTTTGAACTACTTGTGCTGATATTTGTTACTAACATGGATACAGTACTAGCCGTAAAGTCTTGTGTACCGTAGTAAGTAACTGTTGGACTGTTGTTAGCGTTAGTATAAGTAGCTGTCATAAACTTAGCACTAGCCGCGCTATTTGGTGTGTAGAATGTTAATGTTGTACTACCGCCACCTAAGTCTATCATATTACCAACAGCTGGTAAGTTAGAGAACTTAATACCTTGTATGTTAATATTACCACTACCGTCAGTTTTAACAAGACTGTTATTGCCACCAGTTGTTGTGATTGGTGTTACATCGTACACACTTGGACTTACTTGTGTACGGATTATTGCACCTGTAATACTTGTGCTTGTTGGAATATCTTGGTTACGGATACCGTCACCGTTGGCAACCATACTTTGTGTTGTTACCGCAGTTACTCCGGCAACACCATTAGTTGTGTTAGCAAGAACTGAGTTAGCGGCAATAAACTGTAGTTTAGTTGGACTGATACCGTCAACACCTGCTGTGCCACTTGCACTAGTATTGGTTGCAGTTTTTAAATCAACCCAACCATTGTTTACTGTAAACACATAACCGTTGAAACTTGCAAGACCGTTAGCTGATTGAATAATATCCAACTCTTGAGCAATACCAGTTCCTGTGCCAGGGCCAGTTGCTTGGAATACTAAATTAGCTTGATTAGCACTTGCCCCAATAGCTATAAAGTTTGTACTTCCAATAGACTGGATCAAATATCGCTTACCAGTGACAAACAATCCAGCACTCACTACGTTATAAGTAGGAGCAGTTGCAGGAGTAGATGTTACAGTTGTTGGACTAGCAGTTGCAATCTGCATAGCTAATTTGCTTTGTGCAACAGCCGCATACTGATTTACTTTGTTGTTGACAATAACACCAGCACGAGTAAATGTTATAGTACCGTTTGGTGTACTATCTGGAGGCGCACTTAATACAAGTATGACTGTGTTGGTAATACTTACAACAGTTTGCCCTGAAATAAATCCAGTACCAGTTACAGTCATACCTGGTATAATACCAGTAGTACTGCTGACTGTTAAATTGCTACCACTTACTGTTGTGTAAGTTGCATTAACAATGCTACCTTGTACTGTGCTGGTTAATGTAGTTCCATCGAATGTAATTAATACATCGCTGAACGGAGTACCGCCAACACCTTGTGAAAGATTAGCACTTGTCCACTTGCTGGTAGTTCCATTATAAACTAATAGTCCTTGATTAACAGGGCTAGTGATAGAAACGTCACCTAATTTAGCAAGGCCGTTGACACCTGCCACTGTAATATCAACATAACCTTTTGTAGAGGCATCTGTTGATAATAGTGGATTACCTAAGCTGCCAATAGTATATCCACCCATTGACATATTATTCTTCATTGGTAACTCACCACCCAAGCTCATAAAGCCTTTACCAATTAATGCAGTTGCAGGTGTTGTTGAACCAGATTGTTGAATACCTAAACGGTTATCTACGTAGCCACGAACAGCACTTTGTGTTGGAACAGTATCTGACGCATCGTTAGTCATTGTTGAGTCTGTTGAGAACTCAGCAACTACCACACCACGTTTAAATCCTAAACCGTTCAAGTTACTCAACGCAATACTTGCGCTGAATGTAACAGTACCAGTACCTTGGTCAACTGTAAAGAAACGTCCAACACGGAAGATACCGTTTTGGTCAGTTGTTACATAGAATACACGACCAACTGTTTCTTCTTTAATTTCTTGTGTTTGGTTAGCCTTAATAAATGGATTACCGTAAATTTGATATGGATAGTTTGTAGTGTTATAACCACCAGTACCGATATCTAACAAGTCGTGTGCTGAACAACGGCATGTACTAATACGTGTTGTAATTTGTGCCGCACTGCCTGCTTGGTAACCTGCTTGTAAAGCATTACTTGTAACAGTACTCATAGGACGGCTAATACCAACTACGTTACTTGTAAATGTAGTTGAGCCTGTTCCGTACGGAATAGTAAACGTTAAGCTACCACTCGGAGTTCCAGTTGGTGTACCACTAGTAGTTAATGTTATGCCATCTCCACTGATTGCAGTAATTGTTTGGCCAAAATAACCACCAATACCACCACCTCGGATGATCATACCAGTTGATAAACCAGTAGTACTAGATACCTTTAATGTGGTACCAGTATTACTTACGTAAGTTACCACTATAGTACTTTCTGGATCAGTTGTGTAGGCAAACGTTATACTGTTTGTAGTGCTTGCAACTGCCTGATTCCAACCGTTATATTTTGTATTGCTATTACCGGCAATATTATAGTAACAGTCAACAATAGGCGCAGTAGCTTGTGATGCAATAGTAAATGTTGTATACCATGGACCAGTAGTTGAACTTAGTTGTGTAAATCCAAGTACGCCAAACGGAGTACTATTTGGCGGTGCGCTTAACACAATAGTTGTAGTAGGTGCACCAGTAGTACTTGCAGTAGCACTGATAACTGTTTGACCACTAGTAAATCCGTTACCAAAAACAGTCATACCGGCAGTAATATATTGTGTTCTATCGTTAGTATAAACACTCATTGTAGTGCTTAAATTAGTGAACTGTATATATTGGCTTGTTGTGGTTGCAGTTGCAGGAGCACTAGTTATGATAGTGTTTGAAGTATACGTAATTGTAAACGAACCACTATTGGTAGCATTGTTACTTAATGTAATAGTTTGTGCAACACTATTGAAAGACAATATCACGGTCGAACCAGGAATTGGACCGCCATTACCAGCATTAATACTTGCTCCATTTGCTATATAAGAAAACACAGTTGATGGAACGCCAGTGATAGTTGGACTATTATTTGCTAGTGTACCAGTGAATGATCCGCCGTTATTTGTACCAAGAACAATATTATCAGTGCGTCCAATTAACGTACCTGTAGCAGTTGTTAAAGGTATTGCAGTTGTACCGTAACCGTTGTTTAAATATTGAGCGGCAGTACCATAAGCATTCAAAATAATTTGTGTGCTACTTAATACTTGTTTAACATAATATTGTAATCCAGCAGTTAGTCCTCCAAATGCCGATCCGCTAGTTGGATCAAATATAACAGTATTGCCTGCTACAACAGAACCACCAGTTGAGTTACTAAATGTAACAATATTATTAGTACCAGTAATTGTAGTACTTGCAACAGCAAGGTTGGTACTAGTCTGCCATGTAGATCCAGCACCAGTGCCGCTGATATTACTTGTAATATATGTAGGACCGCTACTTGCTACAAAACCATATTGTTTAAATGTTAACGAACCACTTGGCTGACTATCTGCAAATCCGCTAATAGTAAAGCTAGTGCCATTGATAATACTGGTTACAGTTTGTCCGCTGACAAAACCAGTTCCTGAAATAGTCATACCAACTGCAATAGTACCGCCAGTTACACCGCTTACAGTGATAGTAGTTGTACTCACACCACCTGTACTATAAGTTGCGCTAACACTTGGAATAGCACCAGTTGTTGTATTAGCATAGTTAACTGTTGTAATAGTACTACCAGTTACAGTGTATGTACCGTTGTAACCAGTTGATGTTAATCCACTTACTGTAATAGTACCGCCGACAACATATGGAGTACCAGCAACACTAGTCCATGCTCCTCCGCTGTTCACTAGACCAAATGCACTACCGCCATAGCTAGCACTCATCGTAATTTGATTTGTACTAGTATTGACTGATAGTATATAATAAGTTGTTCCGCTAACAACGTTACCAAAAGAAGCGCCTGCTGTTACTGCACTTGAACCACTAGCGGTTGTAACCACAAAGTTAGAAGTACCACCGTACGCTGAAACTACACTCAAGTGAGTAGAGTCTATAACTTCTGAAATATAGTAAGTTGTTCCAGTAGCTAGGTTTCCTAGGGCAGTACCAAATGTAACTGCTTCTCCAACAACCATACCACTAGTGCTAGATACTGTGATTGAGTTCAATGTTCCAGTAATTGAAATAGAACCAGTTGAAATAGTATGATTTTGACTGACTAACCATGTTGAGCCAGCACCGCTACCTGCTATGTTAGCAACAATATAAGTTCCAGCAAGTACACCAGTACCAGTTAACTGATAACCAATAGCAACCGTACCAGAACCAACTGTACCAACAGTTAATGTTGTTCCACTAATTGTTGATCCAGTTATACTAAATGTAGCATTAGTTGTATTGGTAGCGGTAGTTGTTTGCTGTACACTTGTAAAGATAATTTGTTGATTAACTGCAAGTCCTGTAACACTACTTAATGTTAGGAATGAACCAGTTTGTGTTGTAGCAGTTAACGTAGGTGTAGGTGTTACCAATGTCAATGTTGCAGTGGTTGAATTTCCACTTGTTCCACTTACACTATTAGTTTGAGCTTGGACAACGTTAGGTCCAGTTAATTGCATACCTACTGCAAACGTGCCTGAGCTCACTGTACCAACAGTAAGAACACCTGCGCTACTAATTACACTACTTGTTCCTACTGCAACGTTTTGTGTTGTAGCAGTTGCAGTTATTACTTGTTGTCCAGGAATACCAGCAGTACCTGTAATTGTACTACCTACGCCAATACCAGTTAAACTGCTTACTCCATTGATGTATGTACTACCAGATACAATATTGCCAGTCACGTTACCGGTTGGAACATAAGTAGCCGCATATTGTCCTCTACTTTGTTGTGTTAAGAACGTAGTTGTACTAGGTGATCCGCTGTTGGCAATGTTATATTTGATACTACCTAATGTAATATACGGAATAGTTGCATAGCTGAATATTAATGTTCCGCTAGGAGTACTATTTGGAACAGCACTCAATACTAGTGTTGTACTATTTGTAATACTAGAAATAGTTTGGCCACCAGTAAATCCAGTGCCTGCTACGGTCATACCGGCAAACATACCTGTAGTACCACCATAAGTGAATGTAGTTCCAGTGCCGCTAGCAGATGCAGTTGTACTTAATGAAATTGTATTAGTGCTAGGATTGGTGCTAACAATAGTAGTTCCCGCTGGGATTCCAGTACCGCTAATTACTTCACCAATTACTAAACCTGTAAAACTTGAAACATTACTAATAGTAGATTGATTTAAAACTGTGTTACCAGTAAATGTACCACCAACTACTAGGGTAGTTCCTGAACTACCAGATGGATTATATCCTGTGTAAATTGTTGTGGTAACTGGTGGTGTGTAACTACTAATAGTGTGGACACGACCGCCCCATGCAAATGCATACGTTCCTTTATTAATTTGATCAATATATGCTTGTGGACCAAACGCTGTTACAGCAATACGTGTATCGCCAGGAGTTGAACCCATGGTCTTTGATCCGCCGTCTACTGGATCAACTTTAGTAATATTTGCTGGATCAGCTTGGAAGATATAGTAAGCAAATGATTGGTCACTACTTAAAATAGCAACGTGTGGAGGAAGAATCTCATTGGTTGCTTCTGTTAAGTTGTAGGCTAGTACACGATAGATACTAGCTAGGTTATCATTAAACTGTACCGCAGTACTTGGACGAGTTGGATTAACGTTACTAATATTAAAGAACTTAAAGTTCTGTAGAGTACGAATTTGTATCAACTGGCCATCATACAACGGAGCTGCCAAACCTGTACTTGAATATCCGCTAGATCCTGAACTTGTACTTAGGTTCAATGATAGAACGTTTTGTCCGCCTAGTGTTACTGCACTGTAAGCACTATTAGATACTGTTATACTGAAATAAGCATATTCACCAAAGCCAGTACTACTGCTAGAGACTACGTTGGTATAAGATCCATTACCACCAGTTACGGCATTACCGCTATAGGCAAACGTACTAATACCAGTGTTAGTCAATGTTTGTATATAGATAGTAATATCATTACCTGAATTAGTTGTGTACACGCTACCACTACTTGTTCCAGTAGCTACTGCACTTAGAATAATTTGGTTATTAGTATAAGTTGCCAGTGCTGTAGTTCCAAATGGAATATTTGGACCAGCAATAGTTGAACCCATAAATGTTACAGTGGTAGTTCCTGATCCATAAACACCCGGATCTGTTACATAACGTAGAGTAACACTGGTTGTTGTACTTGCTGTAGAAATTAATAAACCATTGTAATTTGCATTGCTGTTACCAGCAACAGTATAGTAACCGCCAACTAATGGAGCAACTGTTTGTGTTGGAATAGTAAGTGTTACTAGTACGTTTGGAGCACTTCCTGATTTACTGTTACCACTTACTGTTAATCCTGGAGGCATAATAACAACACTTGTTGTTTGACTAAACACACCTGGATCGCTAGCATATTGTACTGTGATTGAATTTACAGTACTACCAGTTACAGTAACACTACCGTTGTAGCTAGTATTGGTTGAACCATATATGGTCCAGCCAGCCGATGGTGTTGGACTCGAAGCCTGTGTAGGAATAGTGAATGTAACTAAGTATGGACCAGTACCTGTTTTAGTGTTGTATCCAGTAGTTCCAAACGGAATAATTAAAATTGCACTACTTGGAGTAACAGCAGTTAGAGTACTTACGCTAGTGATTACGTTACTAGCATTAATAGTGTTTGCTGTAAATGTACCGTCTTTTCCACCTAGGCTTGCACCTGAGATAGTAGCGATATCACCAATGTATAAAGAACCGCTAGGTGTGCTGTCTGCGCCTGCGTTCAATATTAAAGATACACCGTCAGCTAGTATCGTAACAACTTTTTGCCCTAGGCTGTATCCTGTACCGCGCACAGTCATACCTACTACAACTCCCGCTGTGCTTGAAACAACCAGAGTAGTTCCATTGTTTGATGTATAGGTAACATAGTTAACTGCGTAACCTGTACCAACTTGACTAATTGGAACGTATACAGTTGTATGGCTAATACTGTTAACTTGATATCTTACAACGCCTTTACCAGCGATAGAGTGATCGATTTCTAGTTCACTAATGTTAGTTGGATAGTAGTCGTAACCAATAATGTACACAGCAGTACTATTGGTGTTCATGTTGTTATAGAACTGGTTACTTGTTTGACTTTGTGGCAATGTTGGCGGATTGAAAATGCGAGCAGTCTGCGCCAAGTTGTTAGATAAGTTAACAGCATTTGGTAATTCGGTTACGTCATATCCAGTAGCACGTAAAGCGTATGTACCGTGTGCGCTTGAACTACCGATAGAACGAATTTGTCCACCGTTTAACGCCCAGAAACTTGTCCAGCAGTAGTAGGTAAATGTTGAAACTTGTTCTGTAATACCACCGTTGGTAGCTAGAATAGCATAACCTAAATCGTTAACTTGAGCGTAGTCGTTAGCAAGCATTGACTTGTTACCGCCCATTTCAATATTAATGGCTTGGCCGGTTCCACCATTCCAAGGTGTAGCCGCACTCATTGAGAATGTAGCACTTCCGCCTATAACATTATTATTAGAATCAAAAATTTGTGTATAGTTGGTAATGGCATTAATTTGATAACGGTTACCAGTTACATAGAATGCACAAGGAGCTTGCGGAGCACGAATATCTAAACCGCTGTTAATACCACCAGTTGCAGTTATAGTGAAACCGTCAGCACTTGCGTATGTAATTGTACCAAATAAACGTCCTGTAAATCCGTCAATAAACTGACCACCAGCAAATGTTTGTTTGTTTAAACTGCGAGAGAAACTGGTACAAACTTGTCCGTAAGGAGATTTAGATTTGATCTGACCTTCTGGGTCAAGTACCATCATGAAACCGCCATGTCCTTGTCCAGTTAGGTTACTAATACGAACAGCATCGTTACACAAGAACATATCTATTTCTTTGTTGTTCTTTGCTGGGTTAGTTGCACTTTCTGGTAAAATTGGATTAGTCAAATAATGACGTCCATAGTTGTTAGTAGTATAAAGGTGCCATTGTCCAGCCGCGATGCTTGACAATGCTACTGCGGTAATAGTTGCAGTTGCACCGCTGGTATTACCAACAACTGTATTAGCAATAACAAAAGTACCAGTAGTAGGAGTATAGGTAATACTTCCACTTAAGATGCCTGTAATTATACCAACAGCACCTGTACTTGCTTGGGTAATAGTTTCGCCCTGTTGGAAACTTCCTGACAATCCAGTAATGGTTAATGTGCCAGGCACAGCAAACGGATAGATAACTGTAGCATTTAGGAAGTTACCTGACACGCTGTTAACAACAGCTTGGCCTGGTTTGCCATATTGATCAACTGCATTTGATTGGAATACATAGCCTAACCAACTTACACTAGCTTGTGTGTTACCATTGAATGTAATAGTAATTGCACCAGAACTACCGCTTAGAGAAGCACTGACTAGGTTGTTAATATAAGTTACAGTTGCAGTTCCATAGACACCTGGATCACTTGGATATGTCAAAGTGATAGTTCCAGAAGTACTTGAACTGCAAGCGAATGTACCGTTATAAGAAATATTCGTATTGCCACTAATAGTATAGGTATTAGTTGTGCTTGGTGCTCCATAAGAACTTGGAATATTAAATGTAACTAGATAATTTGATCCACTTTGTGTTTTACTTGCAAAACTAGTAATAGCCACAGTAGGAGAGTAGTCAGTTGCACCTGCACCATTATTGATAGGACCGATTTGTAATCCGTCAATAATACTGTCACGATAGAAGAATATGCCACGCCATGGTGATTGTGATACGCGATCTAATGGACGTACAATAGTTCTACGGAATTCATCTCCGCGGATAGATACGTTAGCAGGAACTTTGATTGGATAGTCTTCGTAGTAAATACCAGCTTCAACTTGAATTGTAATTTGTTGTTGTCCAACACTTTCTGCATATTCTAATTGTTCAGCAAATGTTACACTAGTTGAACTTAGATTAGAAGACAACGATGCACTTAGTGTAATAGTTGTTCCATTAACTCCTGTAACAGTTGTACCTGCTGGAATGCCTACACCTGTTGCACCCATGCCAACTTGAATAGTTGTTAAACCAGTACCAATAGTTGTTCCTGTAGCCGATGCCACAGTAATAGTATTTTGACCGCTTGTACCAGTGGCAGTTGTTTGAATAATTTGCCAGAAACCAGTATTAGTCTGTACAAGTGTAACTGTATCACTACTTGCTGTGCCACCTTGTGTGTAACTAATAATAGAACCAGTTACACCACTATTAATACCTCGTAAGATTTTACCAGCTAAGATTTTAATATCGCCTGTAACACCTTGGTCAACGTTGCCATTGCCACCGTTAGTAAATGAAATACTGTATACACCAGTACCGTAGCTTGGAGTAGGAGCCGCACTCACTCCGCCACGTATAATTCCTAACATAGTATTATAATTGTTAGTGAATGTGGTGTAAGCAGTTAATGTAAATGTTATAGTGCCGCTTGGTGTTGAGTTACTAGTAGCACTTAGTGTAATGGTTGTTCCATTAACGGCAGTAACAGTTTGCCCGCCAGTGAATCCAGTACCAGTTACAATCATGCCAACACGTACAGTGCCAGTAATTGTACCTACGGTTAAAGTTTTACCTGATATGCTTACATAACTTGCACTTGCACTATAACCGCTATTTGCATTTTTATTACTATTAAAAGCAGTTTGTGTTACTAATGTTTGATAACGGTTAGCAGTAGTTTGATTTAAAACCTGTTGCATTAACAATTCTGCAAAAACTAATCCATCAATCGTTTCTTTGTTTTGTGTACCAATTGCAATTGATTTAGCACTAGAGTTTTTGTAGTAACTCTTACCTGCATTGATACTTTGATAAGTACCGCCAGTGATAAGGTCGATGACCATAGCGTCAACTACATAGCCAACATCTCGATAACATGTAGCTTGGTTATAACTAAATCCACCTGTGTAAGTAGCGTTTAGATATGCAGTAACAGCTTGTGCAATAGTAGTCGCATTGTTATTGATAACGTTTCTTACAGCTACATAACCGCTTGGTGCATAAACACTATTGGTTAAATCTGGATAAGTGACAGTTTGTGACGCATTAGTTGCAATAACACTAGTAATTAAAGTCCATTCGGCATTGACTAAACCGCTTACAGTTGTGTTAAGACCAGATGCATCAGTAGTTGGATAATCAATAGTATCGATAAATTGCGCAATTACAAAACTAGTTGGGGTTACAGTACTCCATACACCTGGATCGCTTGGGTAGCTCAATGTTATACTTGTTGCTGTACTAGATACAACAGATTCTGTAACATTATAGCCGGTGGTTGATTGTCCTTGTAGTGTTACAAGTGTACCAACAGGAATTGGAATAACTCTAGTAGTAGCTAAGTTTAATGTAACTAGATACGGTCCAGTGCCTGTCTTGCTACTGAATGTTACATAGTTTGTAATGTATTGTTGATAACTACTACCTGGGCTTGTGTTAGTAGCAACGTTACCTACTAGAGTTTGTACATAGGCAAGTGCCTGATTTTTAATATTTGTTTCGCTAGGATCAATAGTGCTTACTACTACGTTAGAACTATTAGTATACCAGAATTGTGTAGAAGCAGTATATGCTCCGCTATTTCCGCCGTATACTAAATCGTATGCAGTAGCTTCCATTAATAATTGAATATCTTTTGCAAACAACTGAGCACCATTTGATGCTACGTAATTAAATGCAGGTGATAGATTATAAATCCAGCCTAAAATTTCTGCTTGTACAAACACATAGTTTTTAGTAATTAAAGTAGCCGCATTGGCAATGTTGGCCGCTAGTGAGCTTGGTGCAGTAAATGTAAAGGTTGGTCTATTTGCTAGACCTCCTGATAGTACATTTGTAACCACTCCAAAATTATTTGTAATCTTTGTAACAGCGCCTGGAGCCGCAGTACTGTTGATATACGGATAGGTAGTAGATAGATAATTATTTGTTAGGTTTATAATACCAGTGCTACCGTCTCTCACTGCAACAACAGCGTTATAAGCACTATAACGAACAGCCGCGGCATTGGTTAAAGTAGTGTACACTATGCTTGGTGGTGTGTTAGCTGAAATTAAACCAGCATAGCTAGCAGTAATTGACAATGCCGCGTTCGCTAGTGATATACTATTTCCAGTAGGAGTAGAACTAATTGTGAATATTGTTCCGTTAACTATGCTGTTTACATAGTATGTTTGACCTGCGGTAATGTTTCCTAAGAATGGAACTACAGTGGTAGTACCTGATCCGTAAGAACCTGGATTACTATTTCCATAACTTAGTGTAATAGTTGTAGTTGTACTTGATGTACAAGTAAACACACCGTTGTAACCAGTATTACTGTTACCAGCAACAGTGTATGAAATACCTGTAGTAGGAGCAGTTGTTTGTGTCGGAATTGCAAATGTTACAGTATAAGGACCAGTACCTGCTGTTGATACATAACCGCTTAGTGTAATTGTTGAAACACTGGCAAATGTAATTGGCATACCAACACTAAGTGCTGTAGTGCTGGTAGCAGTAATATAAGAATTATTACTTGCAGTTGCAGTAACATTTACGATAGTTCCGCTAATGATTGAAATCAAATTAGCGATTGTATTAGACTGTGCGGCACCGCCTGAGTAACTTTGGTTCTCATATTGGATTACAGCAGTTTGATAAACTTGAGCAGGACTTTGATTTGTAATAACTGCTTGCATTAGTACGCCAAGATAGGTCATGGCCGCGGCAGTAGCAGTTACTTCAGTAGATGCGATCTGTTGAGTGCTATTGTACCAGTAACGCTGTCCAGCATAAATGGTACTACTATTGCCGCCATACAATTGGTCATAGGCAATAGCCTGAACAATGTATCCTACGTCACGTTTGCAAGTTACTTTGTTATAGGATAATGTTGGATATTGCGCACCTAAGTAGGCAATGATTTCTGCCTCCATGAAACTGATATTATTCAATAACAATGTAGTAGCAGAAGTGGCGCCTGTTGAAGATACAAATGTAGCATTAGAAGAAGTAGTTCCGTTTAATCTTGGAAGTACTACTGCTGGAGTTACTCCACCTTGAATGATTGTAATAATAGTATTGATGTTATTCAAAAATAATGTTTGAATAGTGTTATTACCTGATACATTTGATACAAGGTTAAGTTGAGTGTTTAAATAATTTAGAGCAGATACCATTTCAGATGCAGTAACACCTGTGTTGGCATAAGAATAGTATTGTCCTGCAATGATACTTTGATAGTTACTGCCATATAACATGTCTATATTAAGAGCATTAAATACCTGTGTTAGGTAAGCAGTTAAATTAGTACTGTTATAGGCAAAACTCAAAACTTGATTCAATGCTTGATTAATACCGTCAATAGTTTGAACTAGTTGGTTGTTAATTACGTTAGCAGATTGTGAATCAAAGTATGCTGTACCAGCTTGTAAGCTATTGAAGTTTGTGCTTAGTACCAAGTCTTCGCTAGTAGCCTTAAGAATTAATTGCACATCACGCTGACATTTAGACTGATCGTAGCTAAATGCATTAACATATTTGTTGTTAATGTAGGCAATAGTTTCTGTTTGAATAAATGTTTTATTTGTTTCTAACAAATATGCGGCATCTAAATAACCTTGGACAGTGTTATTTCCACCTGATAAACTTACATTACTAATTGTACTAAAATATTGGTTAGGACTAATAGTATATGCAATACGTTGACGATATGGACCAGGTTCTAGACTAGCTAAACTAATTAAATTCTGAGCTTGAAGTGCGGCCGCGCCGATTGTTTTATATGCATAGTTCCAAAAACGTCCTTCGCTTCCTGCTGGAGTTTTTAGTTGTGTGTCATCACCTGATGTGGTACTAACATACAAGTTAATACCTGATGCAAATGTTTTGTTATCTACATAGTACTTGGTAGCCGCTTGCTTATCGTCTGAACTATTTGGAGTTCCTGACCCTGCTAGCGCACCTGGGTGATCGCTTAGTGTCAGTGCTCCAGTCATAGTATCGCCGTCACGCAATGTGACATGTCTACGTTGTACAGCTTCAGTAGCTATGTAATTACCGCTCAGAGTTGAATCATAATCTGGATCACTAATTGGAGGGCTGACCGGTTCATTACGTACACGAACCGGACCACTTACGTTAGTTCCGTTGGTAGCCGCCAAGTAGTGCGCATCTGCATAGCCTTTGCTAATTGGTAATTGATTAATAGTTGTAGTAGAAATACCTTGGAAATTTCTGTTAAATGCAGTTACTAGAGCATCGCTAGGATCTGGAATATTACCAATTGCTAGGAAGTTTGCGTCCATAGCATGTGTCAAACGTGGCTGACTATCGTTTGATAAGTTTGATAATTGTCCAACAATTCGTAATTGCGTAGGATCTGTAGTAGCATCGATACTAACACCGGTTGTACCAGTAATAGTTCTAGCTGTAATCTTAGGAGTTCCGTTTACATTTTGAGTATAAAAAATCTGTCCTGCGGTATAAGAGCTAGGAGCATCGCTAAGTGCTGTAAACGGAATAGTGCCGCCAGCGCCAAAAATAGCATATATTTCTGTAAAGTTTTCATTAACTTTTCTAAACGAATCACGGATACTATCGCCGGTGCCGTCATTACCTTGTATACCAATATCAATTGTTTGTTGTGACATTTTTTATTAAACTCCGAAACTTGATCCGCAACCGCAAGTTGTAACTGCGTTTGGATTCTTAATTGTGAAACTGCTACCCATTAGCTCTTCTTTATAATCTATTTCAGCACCTTGAAGATATTGCATACTCATACTGTCGACTAGTAATTTCCATGCACCGCACTCTACTTCAAAGTCGTCTTCGTTCTTTTCCGAATCAAAGGTAAATCCGTAGCTAAAACCGCTACAGCCTCCGCCTTGTACAAATGTGCGTAATGATAAGTTGGGATCGTTTTCTTCTGCGAGCAAATCTTGGATTTTTATTTTTGCTGATGGTGATATAGTGATCATAGTAGCCCTCGATATGATATTTATCAAACCCATTTTATAATCTTAATGTAAATAGTATTATGTTCTTAGGTACTGAATTTAGAGAAAACCACTATGTGCGGGTCAGCAAGAAGGGAAAGACGCACACTTATAGTCGTAAAAAGACTGTGCTAGTCATGAGGTGCGATTGTTGTGGTGAAACTTTTAATCGAGATAAAGGCAACATGGACCCTAAGCGTTTAACCAACGCAGTATACCACGTATGCGGAGAGTGCGATGCTAAAAAGTTTGCTCAGGAAAAAGGCGTTGAAGCTCGCAAAGTGTGGGATATGCCTGTAAGCAGTCTTAAAC
>Ga0208380_1000209_pt1 | contig 17186 bp, 20 predicted proteins | sample CryBogCBE27Jun07_FD_184570 | JGI IMG/M metagenome (GOLD analysis project Ga0208380, IMG submission 184570) | Freshwater microbial communities from Crystal Bog, Wisconsin, USA - CBE27Jun07 (SPAdes) | ecosystem: Environmental > Aquatic > Freshwater > Lake | place: Crystal Bog, Wisconsin, USA... | reverse complement strand
CAGGTAACACTACCTACTACACCCCGTCGGGAACGTCTGCCGTGGTGCTGCTTGCCAATGCTTCCGGTTCCAACACGGTGTATCGTATTGACCAAATCGTAGCCGCCAACGTCAACGGTTCCACGGCGGTAAACGCCACGGTATCCATTTACACTAACGGTGCGGTAGCGCAGGGTTCGGCTCCATCAGGCGGTACGGCATACCCAGTTGTATCCACTGTGTCCGTGCCAGCAAACGCATCATTGATCGTAACGGATAAATCAACGGCGATTTATCTGACGGAAAATACGTCCATTACGGTTACGTCTGGTACGGCAAGCGGCATTACATACAGTATTTCATATGAGGCGATATCGTAAGGAATTACCATGTCCAAGCGGTATATTGGCGGCTTAATCAGTGCTTTTAATAGCTTAAAAGTAGCAAATGCGCCTACTATTGGTTCTGCTACGGCGGGAAACCAAAAAGCCTGCGTCGCGTTTACTGCACCTAGCTGCGTAGGTGGTGGGGCAGTTACGTCGTATACCGCAGTTGCTACACCCGGCTTTAAAACTGGTACTGGGGCATCTTCGCCTATTACGATTAACTGTTTAACAGGATGTACGGCTTATACATTTACCGTAAGCGCCAATAATGCTTATGGACCATCTGCTTTCAGTGCCGCAAGTAATAGTGCGACTCCCTTTGTGGCAGGAACTGTTGGAATTTTCGCTTTAGGACAAAATGTCTGCGGAACAGTTTTGACTACCCGTGACAAATATACATTTTCTGGATGTGTGGTATCTTCAGGAACTGCCGCTACTGCCAATTCTGATTTTGGATCAGCCGCTGGAAATTCAACAATTGGTATATTTGCTTTAGGAAATGTTTGCGGTGTTGGGCGTTCAACCACCCGTGATAAATACACGTATTCAGGTTGCGTTGTATCATCAGGCGCTTCATCTACTAATGCTTCATACTCTGGTTCAGCTACTGGTAATTCTACCGTTGGTATTTTTGCTTTGGGGTATGCACCTAGCGCCTCAACCACCCGCAACAAATATACGTATTCTGGAAATACTAATACTTCAGCCACAGCATCAAGCGCTGTATCGTCTCAAGGATCAGCCGCTGGAAATTCAACGGTTGGTATTTTTGCTTTAGGGTTTAACGGTTGCAGTGGTGTTGGTGTGGCCACCCGTAATAAATATACATATTCTGGTGACACAAATGCTTCTGCTACAAGCGCAACAACTGCATCGCGATTAGGTTCGGCAACGGGTAATTCCACTGTTGGTATATTTGCTTTAGGTTATACAACTGGTTTATCAACTACCCGTGATAAATATACGTATTCAGGTTGCGTTGTTTCTTCAGGAACTGCCGCAAGCACTGCATCGTTTCAAGGATCAGCGGCGGGAAATTCAACAGTTGGTATATTTGCGTTGGGATATACAACCAGTCCATCAACAACCCGCAACAAATATACATATTCTGGATGTGTTAATGCTTCTGGTACGGCTGCTAGTGCTGCATCATATACTGGCTCCGCCGCCTCCAATGGAACCTGTGGAGTAAACGTATAATGCCTAATTACTCCGGCTCATGGAACTTAGTACAGCAGATGCAAGCGGTGGCGGCTAGTAATTGGCCTCCTTTTGACGGGACGTTGGCTATATTTGCTTTAGGTTGTGCCTGTGGTCCATCCACTACCAGAAATAAATATACTTATGCTGGTTGTGTAAATTCTATTGCAACTGCTTCTAGTGCCGCTTTTTGTACAAGCAATGGTTCTACTGGCAATTCTACAGTTGGAATATTTGCATTAGGTAGTGGCACAACAACCCGTAATAAATACACTTATTTGGGTGATACTAATGCAATAGCTGCGTCATCTAGCGCCCCCGGATATGCTGGTGCGGCAACTGGAAATTCAACCGTTGGCATATTTGCTTTAGGTAGTTGCACAACAACCCGTAATAAATTTACATACGCTTGTTGCTCAAATGCGTCAGCAACAGCATCTTCTGCTTCAACTTCTTTTGGTTCAGCATCGGGAAATTCAACCGTTGGTATATTTGCTTTGGGTAACCTTACAACTACCCGCAATAAATATACTTATTCGGGGGATACTAACGCAACAGCCACAGCTGCTAGTTTTGCTTCACAATCAGGATCGGCGGCAGGAAATAGTATAGTTGGAATATTTGCTTTAGGAATTACTTCTGGTTGTGCTTTATCTACCCGTGATAAATATACATATTCTGGTTGCGTTGTATCATCCGGAACGGCAGCTAGTGCCGCATCATTTTATGGTTCAGCCGCAGGAAATTCTACCGTTGGTATTTTTGCTTTAGGGCGTGTATCTCGTGCTTCTTCTACCCGCAATAAATATACATATTCCGGCGATACAAATGGAGCTGCAACAGCGGCTAGTGCAGCTTCTTACAGTGGTTCCGCCGCATCCAACGGCATATTAGGGGTTACGCTGTGAGGACATATCAGGGGTCTTTCATCACCAAATCACCTATAACACCTGCTGGTCCTTACCAATGTGGTGCTGCATCTGGTGTATGGACTATTGACCAAATGGTGGGCTGGCAGAAGGCGGGATTGTGGCCTATTGCTGGAAATTCTTTTATTGGGGCCGTTGGTATATTTGCTTTAGGTTATACAACTTCTTCATCAAAGGTTAGGAACAAATATTTATTTTCTTCTGATGTTAATTCAGTGGCTACTTCATCAAATTCAGTTTCTAATGGTGGAGCGGCGGCGGGAAATTCTACAGCTGGAATTTTTGCTTTAGGAATAGTTTCTAATAAACGTGAAAAATATACTTATTCTAATTGTGCTGTTGTTTCAGCCACAGCATCCGGTTGTAATAGTTTTGGGGGGACAGCAGCCGGAAATAGCACAGTAGGTATATTTTCTTTAGGAACTAGCAATGGAAGTTTGTGTGGGGCATTAACTACCCGTGAAAAATATACTTATTCTGGTTGTTCAGTTTCTTCGGCGACAGCTGCATCTACAGCATCCCTTGATGGTGCAGCAGCAGGTAATTCTACCGTTGGAATATTTGCTTTAGGAGCAAATAGTTCGGGAACTCCACTTTCAACCCGAAATAAATATACATATTCTGGGTGTACAAGTGTAAGTGGCACATCGGCTTCTTCTGCTTCTTATTATCAATCCGCTACTGGTACATCAACCGTAGGTATTTTTGCTTTAGGATACACTTCTAATAATGTAACTACACGCGACAAATACACCTATTCGGGTGATACAAACACATCTGCTACAAGTGCAACAACGGCATCCCATGCTGGAGCTGCTACGGGCAATTCCACGGTAGGCATTTTTGCCTTAGGGTGTACAGGTTCCGCATCATCTGCCCGTGACAAATATACTTATTCAGGATGTGTAGTATCTACTGGTGCAGCCGCAAGTGCTGCTTCTACTGGTCAATCTGCCGCATCAAATGGTACAACAGGGGTAAACGTATAAGATGAATAGTAAGCCGCATCGTAATAATTCTGACTTTCAACTCCGTCATTTCATGGCGGGGTCTTGCTATACGCCTGATGGCGCATGGGCATTGCTATATGGTCAACGCATTGACATGGAAGTAAAGGTTGAACATTCCAAAGCCCAAAAAATGAAACGTGACGCTAAAATCATGGAAAATGAGGCGATCATAGCTGATGAAAACGCCAAGCCTTGGGAAAAGATGGTTGCGGAAGCCACGATCATTGAATGTAAATCGGCGGAAGACACGTGGAAAAACAACCATGAAGCCGCTATAATGGAACTAAACACCATTAACCAGATCATGGCGGAACTTGAGCCACAACGTAAATTTGGTCATCTGCCTATGCTAGAAGCCAATGAAGCCATGCAGCGGGAAGAATGGCTAGGTGAATTGCAGGGGCGGGTGGAAAACTTTATTCTGTCCCAAGGCAATATTCCGCATGACCATTTGAATACAATGCGGTGCCACCCAGATTTTGAAACGCACATTGTGCCGCATATCAAGCAGGTATTTACCCAACTGGCAGGGAAAGGTGAACGCCTTGATCTCCTTACCAAACAAGCACCAGCATTTCTTGAGGACAAATCATCATGACCGGATACGTTAAAACCACCACCGACAATCAGTTTGTTGAATATCCCTATGGTGCGGAAGAATTGATGCGGGATAATCCCGGCTTGGGATATACGCCGTACAGTGACTTTGTGGAGATATTCCCAACCACTGACGCATATAATGTGCATGGCTACCGCATCCAGTATGTGGAGATTGATGCAGACCCTACGTATGACGGAAAAACACAAACTGTGTCACGTTCAGAACAGCCATTTGTACGGGACGGCAAGTGGGTATTTTCTTGGAATGTTCGTAATTTGACGGCGGAAGAAATTGCAAATATGGAGAAGATGCAGCAAGAAATGCAACAACGGGGATAAACAATGGCAGACGCAAAAGATGAACTAAACCCAATACACTGCTTCCCAACGACCATTTACGTAATTAAAAAGCCGGAATTTTTGGACAACACCCGCAAGGTTGTTGATGAATATATTGAAAAGCGCAAAAAGGAACAGGGCGGCACCCATGAGGTGTACCCTGTTTATATGACAGACAATTTGTACGACGATCCGCGTATGGAAGACCTTTGTGCTTATATCGGCGCAACCGCATGGAACATTTTGGGCGAACAGGGCTATGATGTGCGTAATTTTAGCACGTCATTTACCGAAATGTGGGCGCAGCAGCATTATAAATACAGCGGCATGGATCAGCACGTTCATGCACATGGGGCACAGATTGTCGGGTTTTACTTCCTTAGGACGCCGCAAAACGGTTCTGTAGCTACATTCCATGATCCCCGTGCTGGTAAGGTCCAAATAGGACTGCCAGAATTTGATCCCGCCAACATTACCCATGCAAGCAATGCTATTAATGTTGCCCCGGAAGACGGCACGTTGATCTTTACCAATGCTTGGTTGGCACACAGTTTCACCCGCAATGCTTCCAACGATCCAATGACTTTCATACACTTTAACCTGACGGCAGTGGCTAATCCACCTATGCCCGCGGCGGAGGTTATATGAACAAGTATGGCATCCGCTTTAATAAAACACGGGGCCAGCCGGGACGCGGGACGGAAGATCATGTCTGGCGGGTGTTTGAAAATGGCGGCAAAGAATACCTATTCAAGCACTTGGATATTAATGTTCCCGTAAAGGATGAACGGGATGGTATGGATTGGAATATTGTCTGTTATGGTGTACTATCCATTGACAGGGATACTTCTACCGCGATCATCCGGGAATCTTAATTATGGTTGAATTTCAGAACCTCATAAATCTTGGATTAGGTGCTATTCTAACCGTAGCTGGATGGCTCATGCGGGAATTATGGGGTGCTGTTAAAGAACTACAGCGGGATTTAAGTAAACTAGAAGCCGCCCTGCCAAAAGAATACGTCCTTAAAGAAGATTTGGACAAACGCATGGATCACATTGAAAGCATGTTCCAGCGTATTTACGACAAGCTGGATGGGAAGGCTGACAAATGAGTATTACCACCAACCTTGCCCTTAACGAACCAGCGTATAATAGCACATCCCCTACGTGGGATCAGCCGCTTAACTATAACGCCACCATCCTTGACCAGATGTTTGGCAATACGACTAGCGTATCGGTCAGCACCAGCGGTAGCCCTACATACACCAATATTGCGGCCCCTAGTTCCACGGCGGCGGGTAATACGTCCCAGTGCATGAGGTTCCTGCTTACGGGTGCATTAGCGGCGAATCAATTGGTTTTATTGCCACAAAGCGTTGGCGGGATGTGGATTGTTACCAATAACACCACGGGCATATACACCGTATCTATAGGATCTAATAATGGCAGCAATGCCGCAGCAGGTGGCACGCTGGCTATTCCGCGCACCTATAGCATTATTATGTATTGCGACGGGACTAATGTTGGTTTGGCTAGTTCATCAAGCGTTGGAAATGTTACACAAGCACAGTCTATTGCTTATGCGATGATATTGGGACTCTGATGCGGGGGCGTTATGAATTTTGCTTGGTCGTTCCCTCAATTTATAGTGAATCCACTATCAAACGGACTGCCCAATGTGGTTACGGCCATTAACTGGGTGTGTACGGGTACGGATGGGTCTGTCACGTCGTCTTCATCCGGCACTGCTAATTTAGGAACGCCTAATCCGGCAGAATTTGTTTCCTATGACGACATTACCCAATCCCTTGCGGCACAATGGGTTTCACAGTGCATTAGTATGCCAGGCGTTGAAGAGTTAATTGCAGTGCAAATCGGTCAACTGACTAAACCTATTTCCCAATCTCAAACACCACCCTTTTAGGAGGACATTATGGACAATTTAGAATTGGAATTAAAACTGACGGTGTCTCACATCAATACCGTGCTTAAACATTTAAGCGCCGGCGTTTATTCCGAAGTGGCTGACTTGATTGCGCTTTTGCATGGGCAAGCCAAGCCACAAATTGAAGCGTCTGCGCCAGAAACACCTCCCGAAACTCCTGCGGCAGAATAATGGATCCATTTACCCTCATCGCTGGCGCGACTGCAATCTACAATAGCATCAAGTCCGCCGTTGATTCGGGTCGGGATATGATGGAGACTGCGGAGAAGGTAAGCAATTTATTCAGTAAGATCGGCCAGATTGTTACGGTAACATCAACGCCGCATAAGAAAAAATTATTCCAAAGCCAAGCGGACTACGAAGCGGAAGCGGTAAAACGCTACGCTGTTAAAGCCAAAGCTCAAGATATGCAGCTTCAGGTAAAGAACATGTTTGTGGGCCAATATGGTCCTGCGGCGTGGGAAGGTATTCAGCGGCAGGTTATTGAGATGCGGAAAGAGGCGGCTCGGCAAGCTGCGGCGGCGTTAAAGGAGCAGGAAGAAAACCGCAAGGATTTGATTATGGTTAGCAGTATTGTGGGTTTTCTGGTATTAGGTATTGGCGCAATTGGCGTATTTCTTATGGTGACGGTGAAGTAACATGGCGTTTGGCATTGACGATGCAATTAGCGCAGGACTGCAGATTGTAAACAAATTCATTCCTGATCCCAATCAGCGTCAGGAAGCTGAAGCAGCTCTTCGTTCCTCTTTGCAAGATTGGGACGCACAGCAGAACACGGTAAACGCGAATGAAGCACAAAGCACAAATATTTTTGTTAGTGGTTGGCGTCCTGCTATTGGGTGGGTTGGCGCTATTGGCCTCTCGTACCAATACCTATTGCGTCCAATTGCCTTCGGGGCGGGGTGGCATGATCTGCCTGTTTTGGATTCATCCCTCATGGAACTGGTAACAGCTATGCTTGGCATGGCAGGTCTTCGAACTTACGAAAAAACACTTGGGGTGCATGCAAAGTGAGTGCAGATAATTTTGAGCAATGTTTAGCCCTTGTTCTTAAGTCAGAAGGCGGATTTGTTAATAACCCCAAAGACCCCGGCGGAATGACCAATTTAGGTGTCACTAAAGCGGTTTGGGAAAGTTGGGTAGGAAATCCTGTAACCGAGGCTGAAATGAGGGCTTTAGGACCGCAGGATGTAGCACCTTTGTATAAAGCTAATTATTGGGATAAAATCAGTGGCGACTCACTTCCTCTTGGCGTTGACTATGCCACTTTTGATATGGCTGTTAATAGTGGGGTAAGCCGTGCCGCGAAAACCCTTCAGCAGGTACTTGGTGTGGCTCAAGACGGACAAGTCGGGGAAGCCACAATTAGTGCTTGTGAAGCGGCTAACCCTCGTGAGATTGCTACGGGAGTCTGCGAAAAAAGATTAGCGTTTTTGCAAAGTTTGCCAACTTATGATACGTTTGGTCGTGGTTGGTCAAGTCGGGTTGCATCTGTGGAAAAAGCCGCTTTTGACATGGCGTCGTAGGGGTTAGTTATGTCGTTAACATACGCATCATATGTGCAGCAAATAGCGACAATGGCAGTAGTCCCTGTCACGGATACTAATTTCACGATTATTATTCCATCTATGATTGACTACGCAGAACTTCGTATGCAAAGAGACTTAGACTTTTTGTCTACGCAAATTAGCACAAATGCTTACACATTTACGGGTGGAAATAACACTTTAACCCTGCCAACGTCTCAATTCATTGTTCCTCAAACTTTTGAAGTTATAGACGGGTTAGGAAACTCAACCCCGTTATTGCCTGTTGGCAAGGAATTTATACAAAATGTTTACGGATCGGGATCTGCTACTGGCCTGCCTCAGTATTTTGCTGTTTATGGCGGCGATACTAATACTACAGGTAATACAAGCCAGTATATCATCGTAGGACCGACTCCAAGCTCAAGCTATGCTGTTAGATTGACCGGGACAATTCGTTCTGCGCCACTTTCTGCATCTAACACTACGACATTCATATCTACCTATTTGCCAGATATGTTTATTATGGCATCCATGATCTATATTTCGGCGTTCCAACGCAACTTTGGTCGCTTAAATGATGATCCACAGATGGCTCAAACGTATGAGTCGCAGTATCAAGCACTCAAAGCCAGCGCCTTGATAGAAGAAAACCGCAAGAAATTCCAAGCAGCTGCATGGACATCCTATTCGCCTGCTCCTGCTGCTTCACCGACTAGGGGCTAATCATGCCCTTTGGAACCATAAAGCTCAAACCCGGCGTAGAAACTAACAATACACCAGTATTAAATGAGGCTGCGTATTCGTCATCGCAGCTTGTTCGGTTTCTATCAGAGCGTAATGGATTTGGCCTTGCTCAGAAGTTGGGCGGATGGGTTGCATATTTTAATTCTGCTATTGGGTCCAAGATTCGCGCACTAAAAGCGTGGTCAGATTTAAATGCCATTAACCATCTTGGTATTGGCGCAGAATCTTCGTTAAGCGTTTTAACTAATGGAAATTTGGCGGATATAACGCCACGCACAATTACGACAAATACCGCCCCTGTTTTTGCAACTACAGCTGGATCTAGTACAGTTTCAGTCACGGATTCTAATACAACGGTATTGACTGTATTTGACTACGTTGACTTTGTAACACCCGTTTCTGTTGGCGGGCTGGTGCTTACTGGTCCCTACCAGTTATTGACCTATGCCGGGACAACATACACAATTAATGCCGGATCTGCGGCAACATCGACGGCCAATACATCGACAAATACCACGGCGGGTTCTTTTGTTGTGGGGCAAACTTACAAAATTGTAACCGTTGGCACAACGGATTACACGTTAATTGGCGCATCGGCGAATACGGTTGGCGTGATATTTAATGCCACAGGCGTTGGCGCTGGCACGGGAACAGCAAAATTAGTTGGTGTTTATTCGTTTCAGACAACCTCGTCATCTTCTATTGTTACAGGGTATTTTGACAACCACGGTTATAGCGTTGGGTCTAATTTCTATATAGGCGTGCCGCTTACAATTGGCGGAATTACACTGTCTGGGTTGTACACTGTCGTAAGCGTGCCCAGTGCAGGATCATTTACATTTGCCGCATCTAACTTAGCTACATCATCGGCTGGCCCTACCGCTATCAATAACGGGAATGTTCAATCTGTTTATTATATTGGCATTGGACCTCAGCCGATTGGCACCGGGTTCGGCGTTGGCGGATTTGGTGTTGGTGGCTTTGGCGTTGGTACGGCTATTACAAATCCCGGCACTGCCATTACAGCGACAGATTGGACTTTAGATAATTTTGGGCAAGACTTAATTGCATGCCCAGCGGGTGGGCCAATTTATTATTGGCAACCTAACGGATCAGTTTTAAATGCGCAGATATTAAGCGCCCAAGCTCCATTGGTTAATAGTGGCATCTTTGTCGCCATGCCAGAACGACAAGTGATAGCCTATGGATCTAGCTTTACGCTTTCGCCGGATCCGTTGCTCATCCGCTGGTCAGATGTACAAGACTTTACGACTTGGAATGCTACTGTAACCAATCAAGCAGGTTCGTATCGTATTCCTACAGGTTCAAAAATTGTAGCTGGTTTCCAAGGGCCGCAACAAGGTCTTATTTGGACAGATATTGATTTGTGGGCCATGCAATATGTGGGATTCCCACTTGTTTATGGGTTTAATAAAATTGGATCAAATTGCGGTGCGATATCCCGTCATTGCATTGGTCAGGTCAATAATTCCATTTACTGGATGTCTCAACGCAATTTCTTTGTAATGACAGGCAGCGGCCCGGAACCAATGCCATGCCCAATATTTGACGTAGTTTTTCAAAACATTAATCCAAACTATTATTATAAAGTATGTTGCGGCGTTAATTCCCAATTTAACGAAGTAACTTGGTACTACCCATCGCAAAACTCCACAGAAAACGATTCATATGTAAAATATAATTTCCTTATTGGGCAGTGGGATTTTGGTACGTTGAGCCGTACAGCATGGATTGACCAATCTGGCTTGGGATCTCCTATTGCTGCGGGTGGCGATACATACATCTATCAACACGAAGTAGGTAACGATGCTGCGGTGGGAACAACCACTACACCCATGCTTTCATCATTCCAAACAGGTTATTTTCAACTTACCGAAGGCGAAAATATTGTATTTGTGGACCAAATTTGGCCTGATATGAAATGGGGCACGTATAGCGGCAATCAAAACGCTACGGTGTATGTGACCATTTATTATACAAATTATGCTACAGATACTGCAACTTCTCCGTCAACCAGTTACTATTCTGGTTCGCCATCTGGGCAGGTATCGTCTATTACATTTCCTATGACGCAATCAACGGAATACATATCTTGCCGAATCAGGGCGCGTTACATGGCGTTTTCATTGTCGTCTCAAGATGTTGGGACATTCTGGCGATTGGGCGGCATTAAATTCCGTTATCAATTAGACGGGAAATTCTAATGGCTAGTTTAGATGATATCCTGACTACTCAGAAAAATGGCGTTATTGCAATTAATTCATATGCAAACGCTGTAAATTTTCATGCTGGTGCGTCAAACAGTAAAGAATTGTCTGCCGGGGCAATAATTAAATCTTCGTCTGGTTGGTTGGCCACCGTAAGCGTTATAGTAGCAGGCTCTACACAGGGTTATCTTTATGATGCTACTTCGGCAGCATCAGGTTCTCGCATTTACGCCGTTCCTAATACGCTTGGTATCTATCAAATCCAAGTTCCATTTGCGACGGGTTTATACTTTTCCCCCGGCACTGGGTCCATTATTTCTGTAGGATATTCGTGATGCCATTAAAACACGGGTCTAGCCAAGCCACAATCAGCCAGAATATAAGCGAAATGTCCCGCTCAGGGCATCCGCATGACCAAGCCGTAGCTGCGGCATTAAATATTGCTCGATCAGGAAAAGCAGGTGGTGGAGAACAAAACGGGAACATAGTGCATGTCGGGCCAATTCATAGCCCTGTTGCAGGTCGCACAGACCATCTTCCCATGCATGTTCCTGCTGGGGCATACGTCATTCCGGCGGAAGAAGTGGCGTTTCTTGGCGAGGGAAATACACTAAGCGGTTTCAAAAACATTACAGAAATGATATCAAAATATCATGACGATGGATCTCACGACACTGGTAATCCTGTCCCTATTGTTGCTGCTGGCGGAGAGTACGTTATTCCGCCGTATGCAGTATTGGGTATTGGTAATGGGGATATTGATCTGGGCCATCGCATATTGGACCAATTCGTAATGAAATTACGTAAACAGCATATTAAAACTCTTCAAAAACTTTCCCCGCCAAAGAAGGATTAAAAATGGACGAAATGTTTAAAAAACAACGTGTTCGCTTGTCTAAGAGTGCGCGTAAAAGAATGCCTAAGTATGAACGTGTTACTACCGAGCCTTTGGTAAGAGTTGCCCAGCCTGAAGACGAAGATGGTGTTATAACTTTAGCCAAATTAATGCATCAAGAAATTGGCATGTTTGAGTTTAATGAAGCCAAGGTTCGCCACAATGTGCGCCCACTTTTGCACAAACACGGCGGGATCATTGGCGTGGTAGGGCCAAAAGGCAATTTAGAAGCCATGACGGCGCTACGGATTGCCACGAATTTCTATTCCGATACGCCATTTTTGGAAGAATCAGCAGTATTTGTCCGCCCCGAATATAGAAATGCCACTGTATCTCGGCTGCATAAGATGATAGAATTTGCCAAAAATACAGCGGATGGATTGGAAATGCCCCTTATGATTGGGGTTTTGTCAAATCACAGAACAAATGCTAAAGTGGAGCTATACCAGAAACACTTTGGTACGCCTATCGGTGCTTTTTTCGTATACGGGGCTAAGAATGCTTCGTCGGATGAAATGGAAGTAAATACTTAAGTTTGGAGTTTTGCCGTGTGTGGTTCTACAGGTACATCGACATCTACTACGACAACGCTCCCACCTGCCGACGTACAGGCAAATTATGATAAATTAACAAGTCTGGCTTGGAATACATATAACCAACCTTACCAGCAATATACTGGCCAAATGGTGGCGGGATTATCCCCCACTGAGCAGTCCGGTATTCAAGATGTAAATGCTTCAGCTGGCTTAGCTCAACCTTATTACGCTCAAGCTACAACCGATATCAATCAAGGCCAAGCTTTAGCATTACCAGAAATTCAAGCTGCATATAGTCAAGTTGGTTTGGGGCAGCAATTAGGCTCCCAATACAACCAAAATGCAACAAATGTATTAAATTCCGCGTATTCGCAGTTAACTCCTCAAGTTCAACAGCAAGAATCTGCTGTAAATGCTGCATTGGGGCAGGGCCAAAATTATCTTACCCAAGCTACCAATTTGGCTGGCAATGCAGCCGCTCCTGTATACGCTCAGCAATTTAGCCAAAACGCATTAAGCCAATACATGAACCCATATATGAACCAAGTGGTTCAAGGTACACTTGCACCATTGCAGCAACAGCAGCAAATGGACCAACAGAGTTTAATTGGCAATCAAATTACGCAAGGTGCCTTTGGTGGTGAGCGCGCTGATTTGTCTCGTGCTGCTTTGCAGGGCCAACAGAACATAGCTACTGGAAATGTGTTAGGCAATTTGCTTAATCAGGGTTATGCGCAAGGTTTAGGCGCATTCCAACAACAACAAGGCGTTAATCTTAGTGCTGACCAAGCCAATCGTGCAGCATTGGCCAACCAAGCTAACCAGATTGCAGCATTGGGCCAGCAAGGTTTTGGCCAAGGACTATCTGCGGCCCAAGAAGAAGCTGCTTTGGCCGGACAGAATTTTGGCGCTGGTTCGCAGACAGCACAGCAATTGGCCAATATCGGTCAACAAGCATATTCTCAAGACGTTGGCGCAGCGCAGGCTCAAGCTGGTCTTGCTGGTCAGGCATTTGGCATCGATCAAGCAACATCACAGCAATTGGCTGCATTAGGAACTGGGGCGCAAAATGCTGCATTGCAAGGTGCTCAAGCTCAAATGAGTGCTGGCGCGGTTCAACGCGGCGTTCAACAAGCAACAGATACCGCAAATCAACAGCAGTTCCAAGCTGCTCAGGCATTCCCGTATCAGAATGAGCAATTGCTTGCTAACTTGCTATTGGGAATTGGTGGCCAATCCGGTGGCACGGCTCTTACATCTCAACCAACAGGCAATATGCTTTCATCTATTATTGGTGGAACTTTAGCTTTAGGCCAAACAGGTTTGCTTGGATCCGATGAACGGTTCAAGGAAAACATGGAGCCTGTTGGTAAAACCTTCGATGGCCAGAATATTTATAAATATAATTACAAGGGCGACGACACGACCCGCATGGGCTTAAGCGCGCAGGAAGTTGAAAAGCATAATCCATCTGCTGTCCATAAAGACGACAAAGGCATGCGTTATCTTAACTATGATGATGCAACCAAACATGCTGCTGATAAGGGCCATTTTGCACACGGTGGCTTGGCTGATTCTATGGGTGGGGCAGTCCATGAAGGATTGGGTCGGGCTAATTACGCTTTGCGGGGCGGGGTTGAATCAACGTATTTTAGCGATATTCCATACACTTACCAACCAAGTGGCGGGTCTCAGACACCATTAACTCTTGCTGATATTATGCCTCTTGCTAACGTACAAAAAGTACGTACAGGTTGGACAACTGAACCTAGAGCATCCGCAATCAAGGATGATAGTCCAGATCTTACATCTATCATTAAATCCGCGACGACCACGCCGGGGCAACGCGCTAATATCAAATCTGCGTTTGGCGGATTGTTTTCGCCATATTCCCCAACATCTGCTGATATAACAGCAAAATACGCAAATTGGGTTCCGCAGTCCGCTGCAGACTATAATTTTGCATCTGGTGGCGTAGTTGGCCGCAAAGGTTATGCAGGAGATGATGGCGACTCCGGCGGCGTTGGCGGATATAGCAGCCAACTTGCATCTATGGGGAGTCAAATAAACCAAACGCTACAAAATCTTCAAGCCCCGCCAGATCCGAACAAACCAAGAACGCTTGCAGAAATGATTGTTGGCCATCCGTTATCGGATGAAGCTAATCTTGGTGTTATGGCTGCTGGCTTGGGTATGCTTAGCAGCAAATCTACTAATCCTTTCGTTGCAGTTGGTGAAGGCGCTCAAGAAGGATTGGGAACATATTATAACGCAACAAAATCTCTTCGCGATTATCAAACAAAGCTCCAAGAAGACGCGCTTCGGGCATATGCCGATGCGAATACTGCTGCTTATCAACAGGGCGAACTAGGCCTTCGTGGGCAGCAATTAAATCAAGAACAAATCAAGAACGGTTTTGAGTTATTGAACAAATTACAACAAAAATATGAACCGCAAAGAGGGGGATTTTATAAAAATATTGAAACAAACGAAAATATTTCCAAAGAACAATTTATAAATATTTATGAAAATAGTGCTGCAATGTTAAAACTTCCTCCGGGGTTAAGTTCTTTTGTTATTGGTGGAACACCACCTGCGCGTGCAAAAGGAGGTAGAGTTGGTCTTGCCTTAGGTGGAACTGAACAAAGTGGTTTAGCTAGTGCGGATATTCCCATGCCTGAACCAGATGCCATCCAACAAAAATCAGATATTACTAAATTAATTTCTTCTACCCTCGGAGCGGGAGAGGGAGATGTTGATACATCTATGCCTAAAATTCAAGTTGCTGAAATTAAGGGAACTCCACAAAAGTCAGCGGCTTTTCCAGACATAGCGCCTGATGCAACTCCTGAATATTTTAACAGTCTTGCCGATGATGCAATGAAAGAATATAACTTTTTGTCAGGGTTCGGCAAATCGCGGGAAACAGAAGCAAAACAAGCTCTTGAGCAAGTTGCCGCCAATCGGAAAATAGCTGATGAAATCGCTACTGGGCAACGCGCTACAAAATTAATCAACCCCGACACAGGTGAGCCTGCTGGTTATGCCCCATCTCCAACAGCCGTTGCCGCTGCACAAAAAAGAGCTGCAGAAGCGGAAGTTTTAAAAACTAGCGTTGCAGATATGAATAAGCTTGATGATGAATTTGCATCCAAAGCTGAAACACGTCCTCAGGCTAGGGCGCGTATCAACGATGCTTCAGAAATTTTGTCCGCATGGCAAAGCGGTAAATTAAGTGACATTAAAGCTAAATTGCCAGCCTACGCAGATGCATTGGGATTAAATGTAGATAAATACAAATTAGATAGCGATTCTCCTAATTATGAGACATTTGCAAAAGATTCTGCGCAAGCTATGTTTGATCGAGTTAAAGACTTAGGTGGGCGTTTGTTGGCGACTACAATAAGCGGCGAAAAACAGGCTAATATGAATCCAGATTTGCAACCAAAAACAAACCGAAACATTATAGGGTTTGCTAAGGGAGCAATGGATTACGAAGATCAATTTTATAATGACTATAACGATTGGCGTGCCACAGATGGCAAGTTGGCGACAAAGGCTCAATACAATCAATTTTTGCAAAATTGGCAAAAAGATCCCCAACATGATTTTGGCAAATTTGTAGATAATGGAAGAGCAACCACTCCAGTGTTGGGCGATCTACCCGATTCTGGATTACGGCGTTCTGGGTATCAGTATGTTATTCCTAATGAACAGCTTGGCGGCGATATGAAAGCACAATACCCCAATGGCGTTATTGCTACTTGGGCGGGTAAAGGTTGGGACAGAAATTCAATTAAAGGATTCACTCCACAATGACGGATCAAGCGCCGCAACCAGATCTATTGAGTGATGAAGACTTGGGAATGGGTTCAACTAAGAAACCAGCAGAAGTTCCGGTTGCAACACTGCCTAATAAGCCTGTTTTGTCTGACGCAGATCTTGGTATGTTGTCTGCGCGGCCAGACTTGCGTCCTACTTATGATGTTCCCAAAAGTGCGTTAGCGGCCACTGAACGTCTTCCTATTGGCGTGGTGAATGCACCTGCAGATTTGTTGAATTTTGTTTCAAAAGCCATTGAAAATGGTGTAGCTGCGACTGAAGTCGGTGCGGTTAAATTATACAATGCTGCTCGCGGTGATACAAATACCCCCGAAGGCAAAGCCCGAATTGATTTGGTAAATAAAGCCGTTGATATGGCTCGCGCTACCAATGAGCAGGGCCGACCTTATTCTACACAAGAAATTGCCCAAGCAGTTGATCCGTATGCCAAACAGGTTTTGCCAGTTGGGCCAGCATATCAATCCCAAACCCCTCCGGGTCAATTTACTCAAACGGCAATAGATGTCATGGCCCCCGGCATGTTTGGCAAGGGGAAACTGGCAGAAAAAGCTATCCGTGGAGCAGGGGCTTTAGCTGGTGTCGAGGCTGCTGACAAAGCCGCAGACATGATTGGTTTAACTGACCCTACCACAAGAACTGCTTTGGGTATTTTAGGATCCCTTGCCGGAGGCGTAACTGGCGAAGGTGCTATTCAAGGCAAAAAAGTCGTTGGTAATATTTTAGATCCTAACGAAGCAGCAAATACAAGAATTGCTCAGACGATTAAGCTTGCGCGTGAAAACAATAGAGCGCCGACAGATCAAGAAATTCAAGATGCTATAACAGCGCAAAAGCCAATGTCGGTTTATGATGTTACTGGTGGTCAAGATCAGCAGTTAATCGCGCCAAATGTTACTGGCCCCGCCAGAGAAGCAGCAAGGAAAATTAATGATTTTATAACGCAACGCGGCGAACAGGCGGCAACTCGCGTCAATTCAAACCTCAATGAAATATTGGGCAAAGATATTGATGCTGGACAAAC
>Ga0208380_1000202_pt1 | contig 17694 bp, 19 predicted proteins | sample CryBogCBE27Jun07_FD_184570 | JGI IMG/M metagenome (GOLD analysis project Ga0208380, IMG submission 184570) | Freshwater microbial communities from Crystal Bog, Wisconsin, USA - CBE27Jun07 (SPAdes) | ecosystem: Environmental > Aquatic > Freshwater > Lake | place: Crystal Bog, Wisconsin, USA... | reverse complement strand
AGGAAAAATTGGTGGCGACGTGTACATGGTTAATGCCAGCTCGTATGACAACCGACAGAACTTATCTGAAACATTCTTCAAACAGCTTGAGACTTATGACGGCACTGACATTGGTCGTCAAGAGATTTATGGTGAGATCCTTGATCCAGAGCAAGCGGGTATTATCAAACGCAAACAGTTCCGTATGTGGCCCGCTAACAAACCAACACCGGTTCTGGAATACGTAATTGCCTCATACGATCCAGCTACTTCAGAAAAAACCATGAACGACCCAACGGCTTGTACAGTGTGGGGTGTGTTTGAGAACACCGACGTGGGAACTTGTTTGATTTTGTTAGATGCTTGGGATGGGCACCTTGCTTATCCGGAGCTGCGTCGTAAAGTTATTGATGATTTTAAAGAAGTTGTGTACGGCGCAGATAACGATTTTGGTAAAGGCCGTAAAGCAGACATGATTTTGATGGAAGATAAGTCTGCTGGTATTTCTTTGATCCAAGAACTTCAGGGTTCTGGTGTCCCAGTTAGGGGATATAACCCCGGAAGAGCGGATAAAGTGCAGCGTTTGAACATTGTCGCGCCCCTAATCGCTAAAGGTAAAGTATATATTCCGGAAGATTCCAAGATAAAAGGCGAGTTTGCTGACTGGGCTAAGCGGTTTTTGCGTCAGGTATGCTCGTTTCCAGAAGCTGGAGGGCATGATGACTACGTTGACTCCCTTTCTCAGGCACTTCGGGTACTACGGGATTCGGGTTGGATCCAGCTTGATTATCTGCCAGCCCGCGATTATGACTATGCTGACGATGATTTTAAGAAAAAATTTAGTAACCCATACGCCCAATAGGGCGGATTACACCTATTTATTGCATTAGTATGAATAGGAACATATACCCACAGAAAAAATTATGGCAAATCCCCAGTTACCAATCCAATCCGGCAATAATTTACCTGGTTTAGACCATCAGGAAAATATTCACGAATTGGAACAGCAAGATGCAGAAATGCAAGCCTACGAAGAATTGTTCGATTTAGATTCGAACGAAGTAGAGCAAGAAGTAATTGAGCTAGATGATGGTTCTGTTGTGGTTAATTTCCAAGAAAAACACGGACCACGTAAGAATCCTGAGTTTTACTCCAACTTGGCAGAAGAATTTAGTGACGATGTCCTAAGCAAACTGGCCAACGAATACTTAGATTTAATCGACGTTGACAAAGAATCTCGCAAGCAACGTGACAAACAGTACGAAGAAGGACTTCGCCGCACTGGTTTAGGTAAAGATGCTCCTGGTGGAGCAACATTTGACGGCGCGTCTAAAGTAGTTCACCCCGTCATGGCAGAGTCATGCGTTGACTTTGCGGCCAGCGCAGCAAAAGAAATCTTGCCACCAGATGGAATTGTTAAGTCAAACATCAAAGGTGTAGCAGATAAGATTCGTGAACAAACTGCAGAACGTAAAGTAAACTTTATGAACTGGCAGTTGACAGAACAGATCCCAGAGTACCGTGATGAGATGGAGCAATTGCTTACTCAGTTGCCTTTAGGTGGATCACAGTTCCTCAAATGGCGTTTTGAGCCAGAACAAATGCGCCCAACTTGCGAGTGGGTTCCAATTGACAACATCATTCTCCCATACGCCAGTACAAATTTCTACACATCCCCACGTGTAACTGAGCAACAAGACATTACCGAAGACATTTTCTTGCAGCGTGTTGAGCAAGGAATATATGTGGACATTGATTCACAGTATTCATCTGATGCTCCACTAAACGATCAGACAAGATCTGAAGAAGCAAACAACAAGATTGAAGGCAAAGAAAACCCATCCAAGAACATTGATGGTTTACGCCGTATTTATGAGATTACTTGTTTCTTACGTTTAGAAGAAGACCCAGAAACAAAAGGTCGTCGCGCCCCATACATTCTTACAATTGATGAAACTACCAGTAAAGTCCTAGCACTTTACCGTAACTGGGAAGCCGGCGATGAAAAACTTGAAAAAATGGATTGGTACGTTGAGTTCAAATTCATTCCTTGGCGCGGAGCTTACGCTATCGGATTGCCTCATCTTATCGGCGGCCTTTCTGCTGCTCTTACCGGGTCTTTGCGTGCTCTTCTTGATGCTGCTCATATCAACAACAGCCAGACAATGCTTAAACTCAAAGGTGGACGAATTGGTGGGCAGTCAGACCGAATCGAACCAACCCAAGTAATTGAGATTGAAGGCGCTCCTGGTGTTGACGATGTACGTAAAATCGCAATGCCAATGCCGTTTAATGCCCCATCAAGCGTATTGTTCCAGCTTTTAGGCTGGTTGACAGATGCAGCGAAGGGTGTTGTTACAACTGCCGAAGAAAAGATTGGCGAAGCAAACAATAACATGCCCGTTGGGACAACTCAAGCGCTGATTGAACAAGGCGCTAAAGTATTTTCAAGCATTCACGCTCGTTTACATCGTAGCCAAGCCAAATCTTTGGCAATTATCTCACGTATCAACCACTGGTACTTGGCCGATATGGACAATCAGTCCGGCGAAGAAATTGAAGTTCGTGATTTTGCCTACAATAACGACGTTCGCCCAGTTTCTGATCCAAATATTTTCTCAGAAACACAACGTCTTGCACAAAATCAAGCATTATTGCAGATGGCAACCTCTGCGCCCCCCGGAATGTTTAATATACGCAACGTTTATCGTCGTATTTTAGGCCAATTGAAGGTTCCAGCTATCGAAGAAGTATTGCCAAACCCAATGGGCGTTAACGAATCTAACCCAGCGCTAGAAAACGTCTCTATGACCATGGGCCAACCAGCTGCTGCGTTCCCAGATCAGGACCATATTGCGCATATTAAGGTTCACTTAGAGTATGCAAACAACCCAGCCTATGGTGGCAACCCAGTTATTGGGCCTGCGTTTGCTCCTCATGCCCTCGAGCACATTAAACAACACTTAACGCTGCATTATTTGCAATCTATGCGTGGTTATGTAGCTCAAGCAGCCGGTGGAAAAGATTCGTTGGATCTGCATAAAGAAAAAACCATCGATATTGAGTCACAACAAGCGTTGGCATTGGCCTCTCGCATGGTTGACTTGGATGCTAAACAAAATCTGGCACCATATATCCAGCAAATTCAAGCGTTAGCACAAAAAGTTTCCCAAGCACAGCAATCTCAGCAACAAAGCGCAATGATGTCTGATCCAACAGCTCAAGTATTGCTCAAAACACAAATGGCTGAGACACAACGCAAAACGCAAGAGTTTCAAACACGTATGCAAGCTGATTTACAAAAAGCTCAGCAAGAGTATCAGCTCAAAGTGGCAGAATTGCAACAAAAAGTTCAAGAATTACAAGCTAAGTACCAAACCCAAACCAATATCGATAATCAACGCAATGCTACAGACATTGCAATGGCAAATATCAACAACTCTGCTAGAGAGCGCGTCGCAATGATTCAAGCAGGCGCTCAGCTTAGCCAGCAACAGTCCCAGCTAGAGCACGAGCAAGATATGTCCGCCGTTGAAGCAATTCAAGCAGCCGATTCAGATATTAGACAGCATGGTTTAGCGATTGAGCAACAGGCTTTTGAGCAACAAGCACAGCAAGTAGCCCAACAAGCACAAGCCCAACAACAAGAAGCACAACAACAGCAGCAACCACAACAACCCACTGAAGGACAATAATGGCAACTAAAAAACAAGACGGCGGTGAGCTCGGTTTCAAAAAAGCTTACAAAATGACTGGCACCCCTGGCTATGCTGGTGGCCCTGATCAAAAAGTAGAAAACGGCCCATCGGGATCTCATCGTGACAACAACTGGAAAATTGGCGCTAAGCAAGCAAAAGTGACTAAAGATTCCAAAGTTGGTCCAGATAAGAACCTCAACGAAATCGGCGGCGGTAATTTTTATTAATTTTAGGGCGGATTTTTTCATAATATTGCATTAGTAAAATTATGAAAGATTTTATTGGCGAAATTCTGAAAAGAATTAAGAACGCAGAAAAAGAAATGACAGAGGGAATTGCCTCTGGCATTAATGTACATAGCTTTGATGCATATCAAAGACTTGTGGGTAAACGAGAGGGATTATCCGAGGCCCTTTCGATTATCGATAACCTACTCTCGGAGGACGACGAAGACCTGTAAAGGTCATAGGAGCACTGTATAGTGTTTGATTTAAACGAAAAAGAAGAACCGGATTTACGCACGGAAATAGAATGTTTTCCTGAAGTAGATCATGGAGTTGAAGTTGTTGGTGATCGTGTATTAGTCCAACTAAGACGCGAAAAAACAACCAGCAAAGGTGGAATCATCCTAGTTGATGAAACCAAACAAACCCTACGTTTCAACGAGACTGTAGCTAAAGTACGCCAAATTGGCACTCTTGCATATAAGTCACCTGATAACCTAGAGCCTTGGATCGAAGGCCCGTGGTGCCAAGTTGGTGATTTGGTAAGAACAATTAAATACGGCGGTGATCGTTTTGTTGTTAATCCAGAAGATGGTGGCGCCCCAGTGGTGTTTATTACCATCCAGGCACGTGAAGTCATCTCTCGCATTAAGTCGTTTGAATATGCGCAGAAGATGAAGGCGTTTGTAGATTAATTTTGAAAGAAAATTATGGCAGAAAATGAAAAGGAAATCCCCGTCAAGGAACAAACTGACGGTAGTGCTTTGGTTGCACTTGAACTAGAACCAAATCCTCTTGCTGATGCTGATGAAGCGCCAGAAAAGGAGCAAAAAGTCGTTGAAGATTCAGATTATGATGAAGATGATGATCACGGCGATGAGCAAGACGATAGTGAATTAGATAACGAAACAGAAGAAGAGCGGGAACGTATTCGTGAAGCTCGCAGAGAAGAACGCAGACTTAAAAAAGATTTAAAAAGACAGCGCGAAATTTCTGCAAAAAACAAGATTCAAGCGCTCGAAAGACGCAATGAAGAACTTGCAAAACGTTTGGCAGCAGTAGAAAATACAGCAGCATCTTACCAATTTGCGCAACTTGATAAAGCTATCGAAGACGAAGCTACCCGAGTTGAATATGCAAAAATGAAGATGTTGCAAGCTGCTCAAGCCAATGATGCAGCTGCTCAAGTAGAGTATTTAGAGCAACTCACAGACGCTAAACAACGTTTACAACAAGTTCAACATTTAAAGAAACAACAGCTTGAGGAAGCTAAGGCACCTAAACAAAATGTGCCAAATCCTGTAAATACTGAGGTACAAGCTAATGCAACATCATGGCTTAAAAAGAACTCTTGGTATGATCCACAAGCTAGAGATACAGATAGTAGAATTGCTAAAGTAGTTGACCAAGAACTCGCAGCCGATGGATGGGATCCAGCGGATCCAGAATACTGGGATGAGTTAGACAATAGGCTACAAGCCCGTTTGCCACACCGATATGCATCAAAGAGTAATTCAAGATCTACTCGAGGTGGCCCAACAGCTTCAAGCCGAGTTGCAAACACAAATTCAACTAAACCAGGCACCATTACACTTTCCCGCGATCGTGTACAGGCAATTAAAGATGCCGGAGCTTGGGATAATGTTGAGAAACGCAACAAAATGATCCGCGCATATGCGCAATATGATCGTCAAAATAAAGGTTAACTATCATGGCAAATACAAGAATTAAACGCGACTTAGAAGATCGATTACTCGATAAAGTCGAAGAAACAAAAGAACGGATGGCAGCAATGGATCCGGAAAATGAATCAAAAAAGGAACGTGTAGCTGCGTTTCGTGATAAATGGCAAAACAGTGCATTACCCGATTTGCCAGCCGGGATCATTCCCGGATTCCATTTGTGTTGGCTATCCACCACAAATAATTACGACAGTATCGACAAACGCTTAGCGTTGGGTTATGAGCCAGTTAAAGCCAGTGAATTAGGAAAAGGCTTTGAGAACTTAGGCAAAATGAGCTCAGGCAAGTTTGAAGGCTGTATTAGTTGTAATGAAATGGTTCTCTTCAAGTTACCAGAAGAAATCTATCAAGAAGTGATGAAAATGTTGCACCTTGAGGATCCCCTTGAGCACCAACGTAATATCACCGCTGCAGTTCGGGGCCAAGCCCAAGAAGGCAAAGGTGGTCGATCAATTCTTGAAGGTGGCATTTTGGAAATGGAAAAAGAGGCCGCAAAGGCGAATGCTAATATTCGTTTTTCATAACATTCTTCAAAATTAAAACAAAGGAAATTAAATGTCTGCAACATTTCAACCCTTTGGTCTGAAGCCTGTATACCACCCAAGTGGACTTGACCGTGCAACTGCCTTCGCTGGCACAAACACCTATGTCCCTGGTACAACATACACTGCTCCTTACAGTTTGAGCTCTGGCCAGTCTTTCTGGCAGTTCCAACCTGTAACGATCAACTCTTCTGGCCAATTGACAATCGCTGCTCAAGCTGCTTCTACTGGTAACACAGTATTTGGTTCGTTTGATGGCGTTGAGTACACCAACTCTGACGGTCGTCGTTCTGTAGCTAAATACGCTGCTAAAACAACTCTTGATGCTTCTACAAACATCGTTTTCTGGATTTTCTCTGATCCAGCACTCGTATACGAAGCTCAAATCAATGGTTCTGCAACTGCATCATCCATTGGTAAAGAGTACAACTTTGACACAACTACTAACTACACAGTAACTGATGGCTATGCTATCGGTAACGGTGGTGCTGGTTTCTCTACTACAGCGTTGCTCGCAACTGCTGTGGCGAGCGGAGCTCAAGGTCAGGTTCGTGTTATTGGCCTTGGACGTGAAGTAGCATACCCAGCTGGAAATACAAACCAGTGGGGCGATGCATACACAATCGTTCAAGTACAGATCGCTAACAATACATTCGCGGCCCCATCGGTCTCGATCTAACGAAAGGATAAGCAATGGCAACCCCAATGCGTAGTACAGACTTTCGTGCGGTAGTCGAACCGATTATCAACGAAGTCTTTGATGGTGTTTACGAACAACGTGATGATGAGTGGAAAGGTTTCGTAGAAGAAATCCAAGGTATTCCACGTAACTACCATGAAGAAGTAATGCTTTATGGTATGAACGCAGCTCCTGCGATGCCTGACGGTACTCCAGTTAGCTACGATCAAGGTGGTACTTTGTACATCACCCGTTTCATCTACCAAATCTATGGCTTAGCATATGCTTTGACCAAAGTTTTGATGGAAGACGGCGATCACATCCGTATCGGCAGCACTTTTGCTAAACACTTAGCTCAGTCAATGATTGAAACCAAAGAAACATTATGTGCAAACATTTTGAACTTTGCTTTCACAACTGGCTATGTTGGTGGCGATGGCGTTACTTTGATCAACACAGCTCACCCAATCGCTAACGGCGGTTCTTACTCTAACCAGTTGTCTACAGCTGCTTCTTTGAGCCAAACTTCTGTTGAGCAAATGCTCATCCAGATCCGCTCTGCAGTTGACAACAACGGTAAGCGTATCCGTTTGAAGGCAGAGCAGTTGGTTGTTCCTCCAGCACTCGAGTTCCAGTCTGAGGTTATCCTCAAGTCTGTTCTCCGTTCTGGTACAGCTGACAACGATTTGAACCCAATCAAGTCTACTGGTATGTTGCCAAAAGGTTCACATGTTGTGACCCGTTTGAGCTCTTCCAAAGCTTGGTGGATTCAGACCGATGCTGAGAATGGTCTCATGCTCGTTATGCGTCGTCCAATGGAGAAATCCATGGAAGGCGATTTCGAAACTGATTCTATGCGTTATAAGGCCACTGAGCGTTATGCTACAGGCTGGCACGATGCGCGTAACATCTACGGTACCGCTGGTTTGTAATCAAAAAACCATAAGAAGTACAGAAAAGCCACCCACAAGGTGGCTTTTTTGCATTTTGGGGCGGATTTGTATCAAATTTTGCATTAGTAGGTATAGGAAGATTTGCCCCCAACAGACTGCCGTTTCTTCCCGGTAGACGATCAAGCGACTGAGTGGGGCTATAAACTCTTGATAGGAAACAATTCAAATGTCTTCAACATTTAATACCCCCGTACGTATTTATAAGTACAACAATTCAACAAATAACGGCGTAATCGCTCCAGATAACACTGGTGCAGCTCGTACAACTCAACAAGCTGTAATTACCCCAATTACAACAACCGCTAGTGCAGTTACTAACGTTGCAACCACTGCAGTTGGTCAAACTACAGCAACTCCAGTAGTATTGCCAGCTGGTTCAATCATCGAAAACATCAAGTTTTACCAAACTACTACCCCTTCAGCTTTGACTGGTGGCGTGTATACTGTTCAATTAGCTGTTACAAACCCAACAACTGGTGCTGTAACTAACACAACTATTGGCACAATCACCCCATCTACAACTCCTGGTATTGTTGTAATTTCTTTTGCTTCTACTGATGCTGCTACAGCTTTGTTGGCAAACATCGGTACATTGGACGCAACAGTCCAGTTTAACCAAGCTGCTGTTAGTGCAATTACTGGCACATTGGCTGGTACTTTCAACATTGAGTACACACCACGTAACTACACTGGCTCTATCATCAACATCGGCCAAGGTTACACCAATAATTAATTGCCTAGGGGGCTACGGCCCCCACATTAACTTTAAAGGAAATTAATTATGTCAAGTTTAGTAACAAATTTAAGACCAGCAGCAATGCCCTCTGTAACTGTACAGGGCGCGTTTGAACCTTTTGAACTTCAAGTAGCCCGCGGGCAAATTGCGGGTCACAGCCCATTCTTGCTTTATGGGTATTCAGCAAATTTATCTAATACAGCATTTGGTCCTCTTTGGGAAGGTTTAACCCAAAGTGGCGGTTTGTATCCGTTCCCAGCTTCAGCAGCACAACTTACTATTGTAAGTACCTCTGCATCAGATACATCTGCGTTAAAAGTGCAAATTACTGGTTTGGATGCAAACTTTGCACCAATTAGCGAAGTAATCGCGCTAAACGGAACAACTAACGTAACTTCTGTAAATTCTTATTTACGTATTAACAATTGCACCGTAACCAACGGCACAAACGTTGGTAATATCAGTTTTAAACAAGGCTCTACACTTCTTGCGCAGATTAACGCTGGTTTAGGTACAACCCAAGCAAGCGTTTATACTGTTCCAGCTGGTTACACTTTGTATATTCTGAGATCATTTAAAACAGCTAACATTGGTTTTACAAGTAGCGCTTGGATTAACTTTCAGGCACAATTTAATAATAATGTAACTGGTGCTCAAACAATTGTTAATGAACAGACTTATGTTCAACAAATTCAAGTTGACTATGTTCAAATGCCACGTAAAATTACAGAAAAAACTGACGTCCAGTATTTGTTTAAATCAAGCACTGGCGGCCCGTTGATTGGTTCTGTAAACGTTACTGGTGTATTAATCAAGAACGACGGTCAATCCGCCTAAGGCACTTAAATGCCTGTTTACTTAGATACCCGTGGCAATTCTGTCCTGTCTGTAGCGATCTGTGATCGCTGCAACAGGAAGTTCGCCTATACGGAACTCATGCCAGATCCAAACTTTCCTGGTATGCGGGTATGTAAGGACGATAAAGATAACTTTGACCCATGGCGACTTCCTGCTCGCCAAACAGAAAACATTGCGCTTCGTTTCCCACGCCCAGATCAATCTGTAGCTACCGGACCAGTTGGTGGTGATGAGTTGGTGACAACGGGCAATCCAAACGAACCAGAACAATACGACAGCTTATTTATCGAAGGTACGCCACCAAATGCTGGCGAATCCGGCGATATAAAACAATAATTATAAGAGACCTCCATGGCAGATCGTTCGATAACACAACTACAAGTAGCCGGGCCCCTAACAGGGAACGAAGTTACTGTTATTGTGCAGGGTGGTGTTACTAAGCAAGTTCAGTTAACCTCAGTTGCCAATCTTGGTGGTCCCACAGGACCAACTGGGCAGCAAGGCCAAACAGGGCCTACAGGCCATATTGGGCCTACAGGAACCACTGGACCAACTGGCCCTACCGGACCCCTTGGCCCAGTCGGACCACAAGGCGTAACAGGCCCTACAGGCGCCACAGGCGCACCATCTAGCGTAACTGGTCCTACAGGCCCAACTGGCCCCACTGGCGCGACAGGGCCAACTGGCCCAACTGGCGCAACCGGACCAACAGGGCCCACTGGCACGACAGGACCAACAGGACCCACTGGCCCAACTGGTTCGCAAGGCATACAAGGGCCAACAGGACCTTATGGGCCAACTGGTGCAACTGGCCCAACAGGTTTACCTGGTGATAAATATTCATCAACTAGTACAACTACGTTAACAATTGCAACTGGTACGCAAGTACTGACAATTGGAACTGGTTTAGCACTAACTACAGCACAACCAATCATTATTGCGTACAACGCAAGCAATTACATGATTGGTAACGTATCAACATACAATTCTGGTACTGGTGCGTTAGTTGCAAATATTAGTAGCATTGTTGGCTCTGGTACATACAACACTTGGACTATTAACGTAAACGGTGTGGCTGGTCCTACGGGCGGCCCTGGACCAACAGGCCCAACAGGCACACCCGGTCCAACAATCTATCCAGCTGCTGGCATTGCTGTGTCTACCGGAACAGGTTGGGCAACATCTTACACTACAACTGGCACTGGCACGGTAGTTGTTTTAGCCACCAATCCAAATATTTACGGTGGCACAATTGACAATGCTGTAATTGGTGGCACAACACCAGCTGCAGGTACATTTACCAATATTTCCACAACTTCAGGTAGTATTGTAAATACCCCAGTTGCTGGTACAGATATTGCTAACAAGGCATACGTTGATAATCAGGTAGCCGCCGGTTTGACTATTCACCCAGCCGTTATTGATGACGCGGACGGTAATTTATCTGCAACATACGTAGGTGGTGGTACAACACCAACCTGGACAAGTATTACAACAAATAACACGTTAAACACAGGATCTGCTCACGGATTAACTGTTAACAACGTTATTGTATTTGGTGTTACCGGTAACGGTATTATTGCTGGAACGCCTTATTTTGTACAATCTGTTCCAAGTGCAACAGCTATTACGCTTTCTCTGTCATTTGAAGGCCCGATAATTAACACATTAGTTAACGGAACTGGTCTTTCAATTACCAGTTTGGCTAACTCAGGTGTTGGCGCAACATTAACATCAACAACTAATGGTCCTCTTACATTAGAAGGTTACACATTTGCTTTAAATGACCGTATTTTGCTTGTTGGTCAAACTAATGCAACGCAAAATGGTGTATACTACGTAAGTCAAGTTGGTGTGGCATCTGTATCACCTTGGATTTTAACTCGCGCACTAGATGGAAATACTTATACACCAAATAGCGCATCTGGTTTAGACCAAGGCGCTTATTTCTTGGTTTCAGGTGGTGATGACGCTGGTGAAGCGTATGTATTAAGCACCGCAACTACAATCGTATTTGGTACCACAGCGCTTAATTTTGCACAGTTCTCACAAGTACCAACCTACACAGCTGGCACAGGATTAACCTTAACTGGCTATCAGTTTAGCCTTTCAAATACAGCAGTTACTTCTGGTGTATACACGATTGGTAACTTTACTGTTAACTCTCAAGGCCAATTAACTGCAGCGTCTAGCTCACCAACAACGGGTACTGGTAACGTTGTGTTATCAAGCGGCCCGACATTGGTAGCACCAATATTGGGAACACCTGCATCAGTTACTTTAACCAATGCAACCGGCTTACCATTAACAACAGGTGTAACCGGTGTATTGCCAGTTGCAAACGGCGGCACAAATGGAACTGCGACCCCAACAAGCGGCGGTATTGCTTATGGAAACGGTTCTGCCTACGCCTTTACAACAGCGGGAACAACTGGCCAAGTATTGGTAAGTAACGGCGCGTCAGCACCAAGCTGGACAACGCTTACTGTTAGCTCAATCATTTACGAAAACAATAACTTTACAATATCATCAAGCGGTATTTCGTATTTGCTAGATAGCTCAGCAGGAAGTTTTACTGTAACATTACCAGCATCACCAACACTAGGGTATTCTGCTGTGTTTACAGATGCAACAAATACTTGGGCTACTAACAACGTAACAATCGGCCGCAATGGTCACACAATTATGGGCCTTGCTCAAAATTTAATCCTTAACGTAAGCGATCAAACATTTACCATTTGGTATAATGGTACAGACTGGAGACTTTTATAATGTCGCAACTTAGTAATTTTGTTCAAAATGCGAACCCAATAACCCTAACCGCTGGCGAGAACATCGCACAGGGCGATTTGGTTTCTGTATACGGAAATGGTAAAGCGTATTACGCTACGTCCACGTCTACTGGATCAACTTCATTAGATCCTGTTAGCGGGTATTTAAGGCCGTTTTTTGTAAATTCAGCTGCAGGCAACAGTTTTAGCTCATTTGGATTTACAGGGTACCCGTACTATACCTATGTTTCTAATATAGTGTATTATTCAATTAAAGCTGTTACACTTTCAAACGGAAACGTTGCCATTTTTTGGTACGATCAAAACACTGGTTATTTTACATTTTGCATATTAACCGGAAGCGGAGCAACCGTTGTTGGCAATACTACAGTATTTGCCCCTGGAACAAATCAGGGACCACTCGATATTTGTGCGATCCCTAACGGCGGTTTTGCTGTAGCTTACGCAGCAAACGGAACGTATTATTACGTTAGAACATACACTAATAGCGGCACTCAGGTTTTATCTGTTCAAAGAAATCCAAGTTTTGCTACTGGTGTAGGCGCAGTAAAAATTGCACCAATCGGAACAAGCGGGTTTTTAATTGCAGCTGGACAAGACTATTACCCGTATTACGGCGAAGTTATTCCTTTGTCAAACTCGGGAACCTTTGGAACAAATGTAACTGGTATTCAAATATATGCGACAAATAATGGAACAAATTCAAATAGCAACAGCGATTTGATGGTTTTATCTAATGGAAACTTTGGGCTTGTATCGGGTGGAAACACAAACCAAACATACTACCCTTACTGGTATATATTTTCAGCAACAACATCTGCTGCAACAACTTTATATAGCGGCACTACAAACTACACTGGCGGCTATTCAACCAATATTAATGCTGCTCCCGATAGCGCTGGCGGTTTTTTTGTATACCAAACAGCTCAAAATAATGTTTCCGGATATAACTACTTATACAATATTTCTGCAACTGGTTCAGCAATAGGTACTCCGGCATTAAACGGCTTTGGTGCCTATCAAAGTAACGCCGCTTTTGCAGTAATTGGTTCGACTGTGTATGTGGGACTTTCAGGGTATAATCAGCAACAAATAGGTTTTGCTTCGTATTCATGGAACGGATCATCTTTTACTAATATTGCAAACACCGCTTACAGTACCAGTAACAACCCCTCAAATGTATTCTTATATTTTGTTAATTCATCCACTGGAGTAAATTGTTTAATTATAACCCCCAGCGGATTTACGTTTTCTCCTTCTGCAGGATCGGTAACTATTAATGCTAATGCTTGGTACGAATTTACGTTTGGTGCAAACTTAAGTTTAGGTAGCGCGTCATCTGTAAGTTTATTGGCTAACGTGTCAAATGGGCACGGTTTTGCGGCGCCTTTAGGAACATTATTTTATCCTGACGGAAATTCAACTTCTTCAAGTATGCTTGTGCAATGCAGTGGTGCTAACAATGGGGGCTATGTTTTATCATACAATCCTACCGAAACAATTCTTCCGATTGGCGTAGCAACACAAGCAGCTACGGCAAACAACCCAGTTACTGTGCAAACAGGGGGTAATGTTACTACTAGATTGACTTTTACAACAAGTGGTGTTAACGCTAATCGAAATGTACCTGCCGGAAATAACGTAAACTTGTTTGGAAATACCGCCGAAATGTTTGGTATTGTTTCAAACGCAAGACCAATTAACTAAGGAAACACTATGGCAACAGGATTAATTGCTAATGGATACACAGGTGGTAGTACCGGCCCATTAATTTCATACACCCCGCAAACAGATGCCAAAGTGGCTGTGACTGTCGGAGCAACTGGAGCTAGCGGAGCATCTATGAACATTAATGGAGTTACAACATTTTCATGTTTTGCCACTGGTTACTATTATGCGTTTCCGCAAGAAACTCATATCTATGTAGCTGCGGGAACAACAATAACATTTCAAGCGTCCGGATCTATGTATTATTGTATTTCGTCATTAGAGGAGCAGTCATGATTTATATCCACACAACCAATGGGGTTGTTGATTCAATTTTAAGTTCTGATAATCCTCATGTGCAGATTACAGCCGAAGATAATAGTTTATTATATGCAGTAGAAAATGCAAACGGTATTAAGGCTGGTGATACGTATCCGCCCGTAGTGGCTGCTTCAACTCCCGCTCCAGCGCCGACTCCCGCTCCTGCACCAACAGGACCAGTTTTGACTGAAGAGCAAGCTAAAGCTGCGGCGTTGGCGTTAAACCCTAATTTAATATTCCCGACAATTCAAGCTGCACCAACAGGCCCAACTGGAGTATAATTTAGTATTTTGGAGTTTTAAATGAAAATTGCTGTATATGCAATTAGCAAAAATGAAGAGATGTTTGTCAAGCGGTTTTGTGAGTCAGCTAAAGATGCGGATCTTATTCTCATCGCCGATACTGGTTCTACAGACAATACCGTTCAGTTAGCGAAAGATTGTGGTGCTACAGTACATAACATTTGTATTAACCCATGGCGTTTTGACAAAGCTAGAGATGCTAGCTTGGCTTTATTGCCTGCTGATATTGATGTTTGTATTAGCCTGGATCTTGATGAAGAGCTTCAACCAGGATGGCGAGAAGAAATAGAACGCGTTTGGAAACCCGATACAACCCGATTACGTTATAAGTTTGATTGGGGCCAAGGAATCGCGTTTTATTACGAAAAGATTCACCACCGCAAAGGATACCACTGGCATCATCCTTGCCATGAGTACCCAATGCCAGACACCAGAACTAAAGAAGTATGGGCTCAGACAGACATGCTATTGGTGGTACACAAGCCAGATCCAACAAAGTCTCGCGGTCAATATTTAGACTTGTTGCATGTGGCAGTAACAGAAGATCCACGTTGTCCTCGTAATGCATTTTACTATGCTAGAGAATTGACGTTTTATGGTAAATGGTTAGATGCCGTTGTAGCGCTAAATAAATACCTAGCTATGCCAGAAGCAACATGGCCAAACGAGCGTTGTTACGCAATGCGCCTTCTAGGCCAAGCATACGACAAGCTGGGACAAGATGGCACTGAGTGGCTTAGAAAAGCCTGTAACGAAGCGCCGTACACGCGTGAACCTTGGTGTGAGTTGTCTCTTTCGTACCATGCCAAACAGATGTGGCAAGAGTCTTTAGATGCTGCTTTAAAAGCGCTTGAAGTTAAAGACAAGCAAGAGGTCTACACAATGGACCCAAGCGTATGGGGCATGAAGCCACACGATCTTGTTGCAATAGCTGCGCATCATCTTGGCAAAAAAAATTTGGCAATTGAGCATGGTCAAATTGCCGTAGATTTAGACCCAACAAACGAACGCTTAATTAATAACTTAAAGTTCTATAAGGAATAACAATGGCTGCAACCGGCTATACACCCATTCAGCTTTACTACAGTACTACAGCAGGCCACATTCCTACTGCAGGCAATCTGTTACCTGGCGAATTGGCTCTAAACGTTACTGATGGTAAGTTGTACTTTAACCAAGGTGGCACTGTAAACATTATCGCATCAACCACAACGGTTGCTACTGGTACTGTTACCAGCGTGTCTGGCTCTGGTGGTACAACTGGCCTCACACTAACTGGCGGTCCAATTACCACCTCTGGTACGCTGACTTTGGGTGGCACACTGGCCACATTGAACGGCGGTACAGGTCAAGTTACTTACACTGATGGCCAGCTACTTATTGGTAATTCAGCAACTGGTAGCTTAACTAAGTCTACCCTAACTGCTGGCACAGGTATCACGATTACCAATGCTAACGGCTCGATTACTATTGCATCAAGCATTAGCTCAGGTACCACAACCAATTCTGTAGTATTTAACAATAGTGGTGCGGGTAACGTATCTGGCACATCATTTAATGGTAGTGCTGCCGTTGCAGTATCTTACAACACCATTGGTGCTCCAAGTACAACGGGTTCTGGTGCGTCTGGCACATGGCCTATCGCCATTTCTGGACAAGCTGCTACTGTGGCTTCTATCAGCGGCAATACGCTGACTTCAGGTCAAATTACTTCAGGCCTTGGTTACACACCGCCAACTCCAACTGGTACCGGTGCATCAGGCACATGGCCAATCGGTATTACTGGTAACGCAGCCACGGTAACATCTATCAGCGGCAACACACTAACTTCAGGTCAAATTACTACTGGCCTTGGATACACACCACCCACACCAACTGGTACGGGCGCGTCTGGCACTTGGTCAATCAGCATTACTGGTAGCGCGGCATCTGCTACAACAGCAACTACCGCAACCACTGCTACATCTGCTACAACAGCGACTACCGCAACCAACCTATCTGGTGGCTCTGTAGCTGCTACAACAGGTACATTTAGTGGTGCTTCTGTTGCATTGACAAACGCCAGTGGTATTTTGTATGTTGGCGGCAATACTGCTGGAACTGGTGTTAGCTACTTATCTACCAGCGCAGTAACATTCGGCGTTAACAATTCCATGACTTGGGATGGTGCAAACTTTGACTGGACAATCAACAATGTCCTCAAAATGCAACTTACCAACTCTGGTTCGACATACAACGTAACTGGTACATACGGCGTTATTTCGGATGCTCGTATCAAGGAAAACATTACCCCAGCTGGCGGCTATTTAGACGCAATTAGCAAGCTCAACGTAGTAAACTACAGCTTGAAATCTGACCCAGAAACAACACATTTAGGTTTCATTGCGCAAGAAGTTGAGCAAGTATTACCAAGCCTCGTTGAAACAACGCCAAGCAAACAGTACAACATTGAGGACTTTAAAATGGTTAAGTCTTCTAATTTAATCCCAATGTTAGTAAAAGCAATTCAAGAATTGCAAGCAGAAGTACAAGCCCTTAAATCACAACAATAACCGAAAGACATCAATGGCAATCACTGACAAAATCCTCTCATCTATCCAAGCTGAAGTAGAAGTTTTAAAAGAAACATTAAGCGAGTCAGCGCCTGCTGCCCCAGTGGCAACGACAGTTGCTCCAGTGGCAACGACAGTTGCTCCAGTGGCAACTCCTGTTGCAAGTGGATCAGGTATTTCTCCTTTGCATAATCTTATTGCAGCCCAAGCCCAAGAGCGTTTAGACAGAGCCCCAAAATAAAATGGACTTACAAGCCTTTTTTAACTTAATACTGCCCTTAGTTTTTGTAGCAATTGGTTGGTTTTTAAAAGAACTTTGGACTGCTGTCCAGGCTCTTAAAATTGATCTCCATGATCTAAGAACCCACCTTGCAGAAAACTATATGCATAAGGACGATTTTTCAGATCGTTGGGAAGAAGTTCTCAAAGCTGTTCATCGCATTGAAGACAAGCTTGACGCATTGAAAAAATGAGTGCAAGCAAGATCCTAAATGATCTTTTAACCGGAGCAGACAACAAGACCCACGACATTGCTCGTTGGTCTTGGATGATCTCGCTCTTTGCAGTTTTATTTGGTGCTGGCTATGAAATGGTAGCAAACAATATGCC
>Ga0208380_1000199_pt1 | contig 17882 bp, 30 predicted proteins | sample CryBogCBE27Jun07_FD_184570 | JGI IMG/M metagenome (GOLD analysis project Ga0208380, IMG submission 184570) | Freshwater microbial communities from Crystal Bog, Wisconsin, USA - CBE27Jun07 (SPAdes) | ecosystem: Environmental > Aquatic > Freshwater > Lake | place: Crystal Bog, Wisconsin, USA... | reverse complement strand
CTAGTCCGGTAACTGGAATTTATCCAGACGGTCCAGACGTTATTACCATTGTAGCACAAAACTTAGGTTACTTGGCAGCTAATATTCAAGCACGTTTGAGTTGGGTTGAAGCACAGGCATAAGGACTAACAATGTCACAGACGCTGAGTCAGATTACAGTAGCACCAGCGACAAGTGATGTCGGAACTCTTTACCTTACAGCTGAGCCAAGTGCTAACTTAGGGCAAAGAACTAACACAGTATTTGCCGCAACTGCCTTAACATTTAATCCTAGTACCAACTTATTATCTATTGCCGGAACAGTAGTTGCTCCTAAATTAACCAGTGCTTCAGGTACAAGTCTTTCTCTAGGAGCCGCCGGTAATACTAACATTACAGTATCATCTAATGGTAATGTTAGTATCGGCACAATTAATGTACTAAATTCTGCCGCATTAAGTATTGCTGATAATCAACTAAAAACAAGTGTTGGCTATCCTTTAGTGTTTGGAACTGCAACTGGCGGCGCTAATGATTTTCAATTAATATTTCAAAGAAGCGCCGCAGGTTCTGGCACATCTAACTTTAGCATTAGTTCTGTTGAACAAGGTGTATCTTATCGCAACTTAGTTTTACAACCTAATGGTGGAAATGTCGGTATCGGTACATCCTCTCCTGTATCGAGATTAGATTTAGGCAATGGACTTATAGGCGGCGCCATTGGTACATACCAGTTTACTTTAGCTAGTAACGCCAGTCAACTGATGATATCTTATAACTATGGTTTGCCGCTGTTATCTTTACAAACTGCCGCACAAAATATTTTAGTTTGTATTGCTGTAAGACCAGGTACAAGCGGTATACAAGGTAATTACTGGTTCGGCTACATTACTAACCATATAGCAGGTAGTTTAGCACCAGTTGCGTTTAACAGTTTTTACGGTTTTGGCGGTGGCGCATGGGCAAGTACTACCGGAGCATTAACTGGTACTACCGGAACAGTTAACAATATAACTTTAAGTACTAGTAATCCGTCGGGTGCTTCATATGCTATTTGGATAGAAAATCGAATCACACAGCCTATAAATGTAAGTGTAACTATATTGGCAGCTTCACAATAAGGATTAACATATGGCACTACTTTTTCCACTAAACCCAACACCTGGACAAATATTTTCCAACGGTCCTAATAACTGGATTTGGGACGGCACAGCATGGACTGTGGGTGCTAATTTTAACTACGAAGTTATCTATACCAACATAGATTGCGGGGATTTACTAGTGGCCAATGACAAATTCGGCGTAGAAACAGAAGGTGATATTGTAGTTATAGATGCTATGTTCGCAGGCCCGTTGGCTACGGTAGATTTTGAAGCAAGTGGCCCAGTTGCAGCTAACCCAATTTAAATAAATACAAGTAATCAGGAAAACGAGCAATGCCATATCAAATACAGCTTAGAAGAGGCACTACAGCACAAAATGCAACATTTACCGGTGCCATCGGAGAGCTGACCATTGACACCACATTGAATATCATACGTGTACAAGATGGATCAACCGCAGGTGGTTGGCCTATGGTCGGCACTGCCACTACTCAAACACTAACAAATAAAACACTTACTGCTCCCGCTGTAAATGGCGGATTAAGTGTAGATAATATTACAGGTTCTGGCAGTTTGGCATTGAACAGTTTATCAGCAACACATACTATCAGCAGTCAAACTATCAGCACTACTTCAGGAACAGGTGCCCTAGTAGTCACAGGTGGTCAAGGCATTGGCGGAAATTTAAATGTCGGGGGCAACATAGCAGTTAACGGTTCGATATCAGTGGGCGGATTAAATTTAAAAAGCCTGGCAATTGCTATGTCGGCAGCATTAAGCTAACCAGGAAATACAATGAGCGCACAAATAAAATTAAGAAGAGATACGGCAGCTAATTGGGCTAGCGTAAACCCTATACTATCTAGCGGTGAGCCTGGGTTAGAAACAGATACGCTCAAGGTCAAATATGGCGACGGATCTACTGCTTGGAATTTATTAAGTTATCCAACTGTAACATTTCCTTCAACAATTTCAAATGCTACAACAGCAACAAACCTAGCAGGCGGTGCCGCAAATCAAGTGGCATTTCAAACTGCCGCAGGTACAACAAGTTTTATCCCAGCTCCAACACAAATTGGTTACTTACAATGGACCGGAACAGGTTTTGCCTGGGCCAACAGCGTTGTTGCAGCTAGTCAGTTAAATGGTACAAACTTAGCCACTAATGTGGTCAACAGTAGTTTAACCAGCGTAGGAACACTAACCAGCTTGACAGTAGCGGGTGCAACAGCCATTACTTCTGGTACCCAAAGTTCTAGCAGTCTTACAGGTGCTTTAGTGGTTACAGGCGGTATTGGTGCTAGCGGTAACATTAACACAGCAGGTAATATTAATATTACCAGTGCTACAGCCAGTACAAATTACTCTACAGGAGCACTAGTGGTTACAGGCGGAGTTGGTATCAGTGGCAACACTTATTCCAATGGTAGTCTTGGCCTAGCTGGTACACTATCATTATCTAATACAACTGCTACTCACTATATTAGTAGTACAACTGCCAGCACAAGTAGCGCAACAGGAGCACTAGTTGTATCAGGTGGAGTAGGTATTGCGGGCAATACTTACATACAGGGCAACTTGGTAGTCCAGGGTACAATTACTGACAATACTGGTGCTACAATCAATGGTAATTTGTCGGTAACAGGAACAGAAACATTAGGCGGGCTAAATATTAAGTCACTTGCAGTGGCTATGGCTGCCGCTTTACAATAAATATAAGATCACGGAGATTTAAATGGCAAAAGCACAACTTAGACAGTACGTTTTTAATGCTACATTGGGACAAATTGAAGTTCCAGGCAAGATAGACCTACAACAACTACTAGTTATTACTGATACTACAAAGAACGTAATATTATACAACTTTGCAGATCCTACATTTGTAGGAACTACTGTAACATTTAGTCGTGCTAACGATTTAAATTATATCACAGCGTTGGACAACACAGACGGTACTACAACTATTCAGTTGAATGCCGCAACGATTACTAGTATTGGTGCTAACGGTATCAGTGCTAGCGATGTACTACAAATCTTATACGAACAACCATTCCAATATGTAAGATCTCCAGAAGTTGGTACAGATGCTTTTGAACGTCAACGTGTTGCCGCTCCACAGTCACTACTAGATGCTGACTTTGAATACGGTATGCAGCCAACCAAATGGTTGACCATTAGCCAACAACGTGCTTATCCAGCAATTTATGAAATTCCAGGTACTGACCTTCTTGTAACAGCCGCTACATCAGATGCTAGTATTGCTTCAGGTGGTTTAGCCAGTGCTGAATCATTGATTACAATTACTACACAAGCGGCACACGGTTATGCAGCAGGGCAACCTTTTACAATCAAGGGCTTTAACTCAGCTTATCAAGGTTTTGACCGTGCTGAAGGTTCTTTCGTTGTATATACAGCTTCAACATATACATTTACCTACTATGCAAAGGGTAAAGTTGGTTATAACAATAACGACAACCTTTACACACCATTTATTCAGTTACGTCAAGGTGGTTTCTATACTGGTTCACAGATCAATGCTGTTATCCCAGCTACAGCACTAGCAACAGCTAGCGGTACTAATTATATCACATTAAACACAACTACTGGTATGCAACAGGGTGGCGCAATTACATTCAGCCCAGTTAATACCAATGCTATTGCTACTGGACAAGCTAACTCAGCTGGTACAACTACTGGCACATCAACAGCTAGTACACTGGTTGGTAGCACACTAACAGTTGGCGGTACAGTAACAGGCGCATTTGCTATTGGACAAGTACTATCAGGCACAGGTGTTCCAGCTAATACTATAATTTTATCAGGCGGCCCAACAGCTTGGACTGTAAGTACTAACACAGCTACTATCAGTGTAGCCCAAGCTATCAACTCAAGTAACAGTAATTATGTTACAGTTAGTAGCACACAAGGTATGTACTCAAATATGCCATTGTACTTTAGTGGTACAAGTTTTGGCGGTCTAACTACTGGTTCAACTTACTATGTACAAACTATTGTTGATAGTCGTACAGTTACACTAGTTACTACCAGCAGTGGTAATACTCAACCAACATTAACTGCCGCAATTGGCGGTAACATGTATATCGTTGGCGGTAACAGCACTGGTTTTGGCGGTATTACTCCAGGTGTACAATACTATATTTCGCAGGTGGTAAACTCAACGCAGATCACTGTGTCAACTAACATTACCTACCCTACAACAATTACAGCAACTAACGTAAGCAACAACTATGTAACATTTGGTACAACTACTAACATGACAGTTGGTGAAGCAGTTGTTACAGGCGGCAGTGGTGCGTTTGGCGGTTTATCTAACAGCACAACTTACTATGTTTTCCAGATTATTGATAGCCGTAACGCTATTTTGACCACTAGCCCAAACAACATTTTACCGTTGACATTGTCTAGTACTGCTACTGGTTCTTTATCAGTTAACGTTGGTGTTCCTATTACACTAACAACTGTGTCCAGCGGATTCTTAGCGTGTACAGCAGTTAATCAACCAACAATTACTTACTCAACTCCAGCGGTAGCAACTACTATTACTGCCAGTGCAGCTAACACAACTTACCAAGGTTCAACTGTTGGCTTATTAACAGTAACAGCAGTAACAGCTGGTACAGCAACTCAACTAGCAGTTGGTATGAGTATTACTGGTACTGGTTTCCCAAGCGGTACAGTTATTATTGCTAACGCTAGTGGTACAGGTAGCGTAGCAAGCCCAGCAAGTACATGGTACTTGAGTACAGCTACCGGTACTATTGGTAGTCAAACAAACACGACTTATAACACATCAGCTATTGTAACAGTCAACACTATTAGCAATCATGGATTTGTAGCAGGCGACAGCATTAACACAGTTTTGTTAACTGCTGATAGCGGTACTAATAACAACAACTTGGCAGCAGGTCCGTTTTTTGTTGAAACAGTTCCTAGTGCTACAACATTTACCTATACTGCTCGCGCAGTTGGTTTAATCAGCGGTACTATTAACGCACAAATTTATGCTCGTCCAGACAGCTTCTATTCACATAGACCATTTGACGGCGGTGTACAATTAGGTACAGGTTTACCAGCACACGGAAGCCAAGCGATACGTATGAGCAAGAAGTATATTCGTTACCAATCTGGTAAGGCAATTAACTTCAACACTGGTTTGCTAATGGCTCCAAACTATTTCGTTCGTAGCGTAGCTGCCAATACAACACAGTTCTTATCAGGTGTTGTTATTAGTAATATTTCAAGTGGCGGTGTTGTTACAGTCTCTAGCGCAATCAGTGTAACACAAGGTAGCATAGTTACTATCACAGCTAGTAACGTAGGTACCAGCGGATTTACTAGCGGTATTTACTTTGTAACAGGTACAACTTCAAGTTCTACTACATTTACTATTGCCAGCAGTTATATCAATACTGGTGCTAACCCACAGTATACAACTATAACTCCAATCGCAATCGCAGGTGGTGCTGTAACAGCTACATGTACGATTGCTCCAGCAATTACAGTAACAACAGACGACGTAGACCATGGATGCCAAATTGGTGCCACAGTTCAGTTAAGCGGTGTTTTAACATCGGGCTATAACACACTAAGCTCAACCGGACAGCAAGTTGTTGCTGTTATCGACGAGCGTACTGTAGTGTTAGCAGGACAAGGTACACTAGGTCAAGCAAGCGGTGTGACAGGTGCTACAGTTATTGACCCAGCATTGTTAAGTCTAAGCAACTGGACAGGTGCTACTGTACGTTCAGGTACATTTGACGAACAAAACGGCGTATTCTACGCATTTGACGGACAACAAGTATACGCAGGTCGTCGTTCAAGCACATTCCAATTAGCTGGTACTGTTTCAGTACTAGTTGGTTCAGGACAAATTATTGGTATTAACACACGCTTTACTAGCCAACTATGGGCAGGTGATCGTATTGTTATCCGTGGTATGACACACTTGGTAACACAAGTTGTATCAGATACATTAATGTATGTTAACCCACAATATCGCGGTTACGCAAGTCTAAGCGGTATTAAGATTACCAAGACTATTGATCGTCTAATTCCACAAAGTCAGTGGAACTTGGATCGTATGGACGGTTCAAACAGTCCTTACAACCCAAGTGGCTATTTGTTAGTTCCTAACAGAATGCAAATGGTTGCTGTACAATGGACATGGTACGGTGCTGGATTTATCGACTGGATGCTACGTGGTCCAGAAGGTAAGTATGTAACTGTACATCGTTTACGTAACAACAACCTAAACAACGAAGCTTGGATGCGTTCAGGTAACTTGCCAGTACGTTATGAAGTACAAAACGAAAGTGCTCGTACTTTTACAATAGGTACAGTAAGTGTTGGTATAACTGATACAACTATCCCAGTACAGGATACTACTTACTTCCCAGTACCAGCTCAGTTCTTTACACAAGCAGTACAAATTGATAATGAAATCATTACCTACACAGGTAAGATCAATACCAATGCTATTGCTTCAACTACAGCAGGTTTAACAGTAACTACAAGCGGTACAGGTACTAGCGGTGCTATTGTATTCCAACCAGCACAAACTGTTACACTTGGTGGTATTAGCCAAACAATAGGCGGTACTACTAACATGGTAGTGGGTCAGCCAATTGTGTTTACTAACGCATTTGCCACACAGTTAGGTAACATTGTCCCAGGTGTTACATACTATGTTGCTGGTATTGGTACTTTCTCAGGTACTATTAGTGGTTCAACATTTACCACAGCTCCAGCTATTACAATCAGTGCTAGTAATACACTAACTCCATTGTTTACCAACACAGTGGCAACATCAGTTGGTATTGCTGGTTATCTAGCAGTTAACGCTCTAACAGGTTGTACTCGTAATGCTTCAATTACACCATGGGCCGCTGGTAGTCAGCGTACATTTACAGGTGGTGCTGCAGCAGTTCACTTGACCAGTACTGGCGTAATTTTAATCAACGGCAGTGCTAGCCCAATCGTTAGCCACTGGGGTGCGGCGTTTATTGAAGACGGCGGCTTTGACTCAGATCGTTCATATATTTTCAACTACAGTCAGCCTAACGTTAACATTACAACTAAGAAGACAACAGCGTTTGCTATTCGTCTAGCACCTAGTGTAAGTAACGCTCTTCCAGGAGATCTTGGAGCACGTGAACTTATTAACCGTGCGAGTTTCTTGTTACAAACACTAGAATCCTCTGCAGGTAGCGGTGCTGGTAACGCGGCCTTGGTTATTGAAGGCGTTATTAATCCAAGTAATATGCCATCGATTTCTAACATTCAGTTTGCGTCAATGAACTCATCGGCTAACCCAACTGGACAACCAAGTTTCAGTCAAGTTGCTCCAGGTAACTCAATGGTGTTCCAGGGTTCCGTTAATAACTTCTTGAACGTGCCAGTTTATGTTCCATCAGGTACATACTACGTTCCATTGACCACTAACCCAGCTGCAGTTAGCCCAACAATTAACATTGGTGATGACGTGTTTTTCCCAACTAACACATCTAGCTTGTATGGACAAACTAAAGTACAAAACTTGTTGAACTATAGTTCAGCTAACGGTAATGCTCCTAGCGTAACAGCTACAGTGGGTGTAACTACTATTGCCAGCATGGTAATTGCGTCAACTAGTGGTGCTGTAACTTATACAAGTAACGGCGCTGTAACTAATGGACAAGTAGTAGTTATTACAGGTGCCGCTGGTACTGGTAGTATCAACACACTAACTACGCTATCAACTACAATTGGTACTAGCAACGTGTTCTACTTGAACGGTGCTACATCAACTGGTGCTACACTATATTCAATTAACGGTGCTAGCGTAGGTGCTGCCGCATCAACAACCAGTACTGGTGCTACAACTTTTGCTGTTAACGTGTTCCCAGGTGCTTATGCTACTTGTACAATTAGCGGTACAACATTAAGTGTGGTTAGCAGTGGACAAGGTACAATTACCGCAGGTATGTTAGTAATTGGTGCTGGTATAGCAACAGGTACATACGTAATTGGACAGTTGTCAGCGTTCAGCGCAGGTACACTAAGCACATGGTCAATCAGTATTAGCCAAACAATCAGTAGTAATACTCCTATGATGTTTGTGGCACAGACATTGACTGTGTCAGCAGTTGGTAACACTAACCCATTGTTACCAGGCGCACTAATGTCAGGCGGTACATTGCCAGCTAGCACATGGGCGGCTTATCAGTTGACCAACACCAGTACTAACGTTGGTGGTACAGGTACATACGCACTGGTAAACGGTTCAGGTACAGTTATTCCAGTTAACACAGTGGGTTCAACTTACTCTAGCACATACTATGGTCTATATTTGAACCAAGTATTGTACGGAAGTGTAGCAGGTACAAGTCAGCTAACTGCTCAAATTAACTTGAGTCGTAGCACATACGCACTACCTGGCGAAACTGTATTCTCGTACATTAACGCTCCTGCTAACAAGGACTCATTGGATCTATCATTATTCAAGGAATTGACTAATACTCCAATTGGTGGACGTGGTTGCTATCCAAACGGTTGTGATATTATGTTTGTTAACGCATATATTACACAAGGTAGCCCAATTAACCAAAACTTGGTTCTACGTTGGGGTGAAGCTCAAGCGTAATATAAAAAGCACTGTTCGCAGTGCTTTTTTTTTGGCCTTATGTAAATACTTTGTCCGAGGATCCGATGTTGCGCAAAGACTTTTACCTGCCCGAGCATCATAATTTTCTATACGTGGCCCTAGCACCGTGGCCCATTAATCCTCTTTATTCTCAGCAGGATTGGATACAGGCTATTAATACTATAGAACAGTGGCTGGAACAGTATACGGGCCCGCATTGGGTAGAGTGGGCATTTGCCACACATCAAGAGCAAACACCCGGAGAAGCTTGTGTGGCCTTTAGACGTGAACGCAATAAGACCTTGTTTTTGCTCACTTGGAGCTAGATAAATATCTAATGCGTTTAAAAGAATTTTCCACTAGTACACCCCAGCCTCCCAAACTAGATCCACAGGATGATCCTGTGTTTGGCAACAGGGAACTTATGAGTGTGGTACATCATTACTTGCCCGCCAAGACCATAGCATTTTTACAAAGTCAAAGTCCTTATACCCCGGGCAGTGGCAACAGTTTTTGGCGGGGTATTTACGACAGTTCAGTGGCCAAGTATAAGGATCGACTACTGGAACCCAATCCTGACATCAAGGGCATAGTAGCGGAAATTGACAGAAAAATCCCGGGCGGCATTCCCGACTATATCAAACAGCCCATACTGCAGACACAGCAATGGGACCAGGCCAATAGTGCCGGCCAAGCGCACGACTACGAAATCATTAGATAGACTTGACTCTACTACAGATATTTTGAATTAGTTCAAGCCTACTCTCGCTGTCACTGGCGGCTATACGCTCAATATCCTCTATGGCAGTTTCCAAGATTTCAACACGTTGTTCTTTGATATAATAACGCTCGCGCAGACTGGCCGCTTGAAACAAGCTGATTATACGCGACAACAAGTAGGCAATGACTCGACCATTCATAGTGTATATAGCCGGCAGGCGGCGCAGAATTTTCAAAAGCGAAGCAGAGCGGAAAAAATTCGCTAAGTATACTGCGCGAAGCGTAGCGGTAAAACGCAAGTTTCAGCTAGCCTAGCCCATAAATATCTAATGAGCATATACCGTCACTTAAAGCAGACTAGGCCCCCAAGCCTAATACAGATAGAGCAAACCCAAACTGACTTGGGCTCTTGGACAGTGCTGAAGGGGCCCCGCGGTGCGGTCCGGTGTTGGGACATTGGCCTAGTCGCCCCTACATACTATGCGGACTATCCTGATAGATTGGAAGAACTGTATGAACTAGTGTATGCAGTACTAGATGGGCACTATCACTGCTGTTTGACGGGTAAAATATTCTTAGCTTGAAAGTAAAATAGCCACGGTGAAGTATGGGCAAAGGCCATGGCTAGCCACATGAAAGTCATGGTATTAGAACCCATTCCACATGTAGGACTAGGATCAAAATAACTGTATACAGCACCTACTAGCATAATGGGCATGGGCGCAAGACTAAACGTTTGATTAATAAGACGGCGTAGACTCATAGGACTCCAATAGATATTCTGTGTGACTTAATAAAATGCCTTCACCATTTGAGTTGGGTCGTATATAGTAGTGAGCAAACCATAAGAAACGACCACTGGTCATGCGTGTGGGCAACCAAGCGAATGTACGATGATATGTCATGCTAGAGCAGCCTTAAGATCAGCCAATTGATCTAGTGCTCCTTTGCTCAATTGGAACTGGGGAAACTTTTCTTGACTGTGCTGAATACGACGATCATAGCTGGGATGAGTAAAAGTATCCGCTGGACTGGTATCTTTGGTATTGGTAAATGTTAAGGCATTGGTACGACTATAGCCCAATTTTTGAGCTAGTTCAATACCATAGTCATCAGCGTCTAGTTCTTCTTGACGGTTAAGTTCAGCTTGTTTATGCAGTTCACTGGGATGATGCAGTGCTATATGTCCAAGTTCATGTCCTATAACAAAGGCTAAAACATCGTCGGGAGCATCGTAAAAGCCCGTGATATCTATATTGATCAAGCGTTGAGTGGGATCAGCATCAGCAAATCCATCATATATGCCCACGTATACACGAACGTTAGCAAGTTCTTCAGCTACGGTAGAAGCCTTGATTAGTCGTGCTAGCATGGCATTAGCACGAGCTTGTAACTGGGGAATTCTAGCTGACATGGCTTGAATAGTCTCCTGATCCAAGTTAGTTAGCTGGCGAGCTTCGATTATTTCATAAACTTTCATATAGTGTATTTAGCGGGACAAATGGGTCCTGTAGGATGAAAAAATTACCCGTGCAAAAAATTATAAAGAAGTACTTATCGAAAAAGAGGGGTGAAAATACTTCGGTACCCATGCGCTTGCTTGCTGTAATAATAAATGCGTATGCTTACGCCTGGTGCCCCCGGTCGGTCACAAAATATATTCTGGTCGGTCGGTCAAAAAAAATCCCCGACCATCTCTGATCGAGGATTGAAAAAGGCATTGCCGGGAGCGACTCGGGCTTATGGTGCCTTTTAGGTGTGTCTAGTTACCGGGAGCGAATCGTTGGCTAGACACTGGGCCTATAGTGGCCCTTAACTGTTACCTGTTACGCATGCACGTAACCTCTGCTACGCTCTGCCACTTAGTGGGCATGGATGCTGCCAAGTCCGCTACCTTTAGGACTGTACGCAAGCTCAGCTCACGCATACGATCCTTGTTAGTGTCCACAAAGTCTACTACATCTATCTTCTGTGTGTCTGTGAGCTCGTAGCTGTCCAGCATACCGTGCTCTGTTACTACTTGACGGATGCGCAGGACCTTCTCACGCTCAGTATCAATAGTCAAGTCCAAGTAGTGGCAACGGCTTTCCAATGCTTCCAAGTGATCCTTAAGCTTCTTGCTCTTAACGTGATCAAACTTGATGTTGGTAATAAAGATAGCACCGCCTCGGAATTCGAATGAGTTGGGCACACCTTCGCTACGTAGCAAGCGGCTGTCAGTGTTCCAGTGGATAGTACGCTTCTTGCTTGTATCCAATGCAGCCTTTAGAATGTTCAAGCTCAAGTCGTCTAACAAGACTGAGTCACAGTCATCAAACACTAGAATAGACTTCTTGTCTGAGTACTCGTAAAGCTTCTTATACAGGCCAATGGCACTCATTGCGCCCTTGACTACTTCGTACTTCTTAAGCTTCTTGTCGTCAGCAATGTCTGCGAATACATCGTGTTTGGAGAGCACTTTCTCTACGCCAAAACTTTTGCCAACACCTGGGGGGCCTGTTACAATCATAGCACGGACATCGCCCTTCTTAACCGCACGGGTCATGTCGTCTAAGATCTCAAAACGCTCACGCAGACGATTCAAAATTGATTCATCTGACTCACTAGCCAGGGCCAGCTCTTTGCGCCGAATCTCTGCTGTGTCTACCGCTAGGCTAGTTGTTTCTGCCTTAGAGGGTTTAGTCAATGCTTCTAGCATCTTACTAGTAACTACTTTTGCCATTGTCGCTCCTTTTGTTGATAAAGAATTAATTATACACTCAAAGGCCCTGTTGGGCAAGGCCTTTTGATGTACTTAATCCAAACGGCTACCTGCGTAGGCCTTCAAACCCAAGCCTTGTAAGTAAGTGGCCAGGGCCTCAGCACCTGCTTCCTTAACACTCACTGACTGGGTTGGGAGCTTTGCCGGATCCCAATAGCTGAGGCATTTTGGTTTGTAGTCCTTGCGGAAGCCTGCTCGGATCAGCTCCTTTGCTTGAGCTGAGTTAGTTCTGTCTACATAGACATCAACCCAACCAAAACCGCACATGTCGCGCTCGCCCACACGGCTGTACATCTCAATGCCTGCTTGGCGTGCCAATTCAAAGCCTGGAAGAATCTGTTCTGCTGTTACCATAGTTCGCTCCTTTGTTAACGTTGAAGTAAAGATTATAACTGAATTATTTCATTCCGTCAACCGCTATGATTGCGGTCAACATGCCCAACAGCAGGATCCATAAAGGTGCTGTATAAATGAATGCTTGGATTAGATCGTTTAACATAGTTCGCTCCTTGTTAATATGTCTTAATTATAGCGTCTTAGGCTACTTCTGTCAAGCGGATTACAAATCCTGAATAATCTTTTTTGGCCTTGCCCTTAGCCTTCAATCCAAGCATAATGCCCTTAGGGTCTAAGAAGCGCAAGTCTGTTTCGTCTGCACTAGGAACACCCTTTGGGATTTTGTCGTAGACAGCAACCACTGACATACCTTGTAATAGTGCTTCTGCAACATCAGCATCATTGCCGTCTGCCTTAGAAAATGTAAGGTGGTAGTTAGGCAAGTGGCTAACCTTACGTCCCAGAACCTTAGTGTAGTCATAGAACTGTACTTGAGGGAACTTTTCAATAATGCCCCACTTTTCCACAGCCAAGTCACTAGTTCCATTCAAACGGAATACGGGAATTAATCCTTGCTTCTCAGCGAACTTGATAGCCTTGCGGATGTCTGCTTCCAATGTAGCAAGGAACAGATCTCTTTGCTCAAAGTACATCTTTGTCTTACGGATGCGAGCCTGCTGAATCATGTTAGTAGTCTCACCTTTTTTGAACATACCGCCACGGCCTGCTGTATTAAGGCAAGCGGCAATGCAACCAGGTGTTGCCTTTGGGCAGGTGTTGCGCCCGCTAAGGGTGGATGGGGCAAGGTGTAAGATGAATGATAGATAGCCAAGCTTCGTGCCTTTTTGGATTTTGGGATTCGCTGTACTTAATAGTTTGAACATAGTTTTCGCTCCAAGTTCGTTGTTGATGTATGTATTATACCCTCTTTTGGAGGGTATGTCAACCTTAGAGTTTAATTAAATCAGTTGAACCGATGCTAGCCACTGTAGGGACGATGTTAGTGAAGCTGGCCTTTACAGGGCGAACTTGAGCACGAACAGTGCCTAGCTTCTCAACTACCCCAATAACAAGGCTACCAGCATTGTGATAGCTGACCATTGCTACACGATCGCCTACTTTGATCTCTTTACCTTGCATGTCTTTTAATTGTGTCATTTTTCGCTCCTAGTTCGTTTAATATGTAATAATTATAGCCTCAAACACCAATCTTGTCAATAACCCTTTAACGAATAGGGTCAAGTTCACTAGTGGTGTAAAAGGCTATGTCTCGCTCTAGATCCACTACCACTCGGTTGAGTTCAAATAGTGCGTCTACGCGATAGTCACTCGCAGGCAGGAATTCAATGATCAAGTCTTGTGCCTTGTTCAGCTTCTTCAGTGCCTTCTTGAGACCTTCTGCTCGTTCTGCGTCTGTCTTTAGGCTCTTTGCCATCTTTTGCTCCTTTTGTTGTTTCACAGAGTGTCGCTTACGTACAGAACAGGACCTTCGTCGTATTCACGTACACCTACCATGCGAGCATCTACTTCGCATTCGTACTCTTGGTTCATGCTCATCTTCACGGGCAAAGTAGGATCTACTTTGCTTAAGATTGCAATTAGTTCTGCTACTGTTAGGGTATCTTCTCTCATTGTCTGCTCCTTTTGTTTCTGTATGTCTCTATTATAATGCCTTTTGGGCAGACAGTCAAATCCCATTCACTTTGGAGGGTTAATCCCAGTCTTTCTTCCCGCCGAACTTCTCATTCCAGTGATAGCCTGCGGTATAGGCTGTGATCTCTTCAGCTGTCATATCCGCCAATTCCACACGGGGACCTTCATAGGTTCCACCCTTGTAGAAGTGAGGATTGAATGGGCGGCTGTACCACGAGTCTGCTGAGCCACGATCAAAGGCACCACCATGTCTTTGATCATATCTTGATCTAGGATCTTCAATTGTAATCATACCATCTCCTCTAAAGGTTGTAACATCACAGCAGGGTAGGCAATGGCTCCATCATACTCCAGCTGTGAGCGTTCAAACTCAGTCATGAAGTCATCTGCCACTACACCATAACCCGTCATGTAATTACGGGCACCTTCGTGATCGTATTCAAAGCGACCACGCAGGACTTCTACCAACTCAGCAAGGTGCTCATCGCTAGGAGTCACAGCGCCTAGCTGATAGAAGTAATCTTCACCACCTTTGAACTTCCAATACTGAGGGCACTCACCTTCGCCGTCCCAATCATGGGCACCGTAGTTTTCCATGTATTGGGTTTGGATATGTAGCTTCATTAGGTTCGCTCCTTATTTGCTGTTGATGTTAGTATTATAGCAAGATTGGGCAGGGTTGTCAACACCTATTCGCAAAATAGATCAGTCGAGTAGGAGCCTATATTACACGCCCAGCCTTGGTGTCCATCCCGTCGCCTTCGAATCATAATTATACTGGATTGGGCGGGGATTGTCAAGCATCGGTATTGGCTTTCCTCAGTTGCTCCAGTTTTGCCAGTTCTTCTTTGGTGGACAAGAAATAAAAACGCTGGGTGTTATTGTAACATTGTTCATAGCCTTGCACACTGATTTCATACTTCCACAAACGGACAATTCTATCCGTTCCAATGTCCTCGGCAGTGAGCAAAGGGTAGTCGTACTCTTTGCCAAAATATGTGATGGTAACTGTTTTCATTTTGCCACCTTGTTTTGCTTTGCTATGTGTCTAATTATACAGCCAAAACGAAAGGCCGTCAACCAAAAGATCAACGGCCTTTGAATGGTGGGCCCACCTGGACTCGAACCAGGGACCAAAGGATTATGAGTCCTTTGCTCTAACCAACTGAGCTATAGGCCCTAGTCTTATCCTATCAATCCTTTGAGTCTACGAACCTCTGTAAACTCTCCATCCTTATCCTCGACTATATAGATCTCTTCGTTGAACTCTAGATAGTCTTCAGCAACCAACTCTGCTTCTTTGAGGGTTGATACACACTCTAAGAGCTCTTCATGCCCGTCGAGTGTGCCCCACACTTCATATTGTAGGAACATGGTTTAGAAAGGGATGTTTTCGTCCATGTCAGCTGTAACTGCTTTCGCAGGCGCTTTGGTAGTCTTCGCTACCGGAGTCTTTGCGGCTTTTGCCACAGGCTTAGAGACCTTAGCCTTAGGAGTGTTTTCCTCAATGTACTCAGTGATAGTAGCCTGAGCAATAGCGTCAGCGAACTCATCCAAGCCCAAGATCGCCTTAGCGGCATCCAACTTGGTATAAGAACCCTCAAGGTCTGCCAAACGGATATCTTCGTGACCTGACTTGGCAAGTACTTTGATACGCATCATATCGTTAGCGAAACGAACTTTGTAGTCGCCATTGAGTTTGGAAATACCTGCAACTGTGAACAATTTATCTGTAGCCATAATGTGCCTCTCTGTGTGTTAAAAAATATGTTATTGAGCCTATCTCTCTAACATGTTCAAATTATACAACTATTTGGGTCAGTTGTCAACCATTTGGTTTACCAAATTCCTTATCAGTATAGTAATCCAAAATCTGTCGCTGAATTACAACGATCATGTCCCCGCGATCCTCATCCACAACGAACCTAAAAGGACAGTGGCCCCAACTACCCGTAGCATGGAATCTATGGTAATATCGGCGATGATCCTTGTTGCTTGGGTCAAACTTGACCCAGGGTCTACCGTGGAGATTAAGCTGACTCATTCATAGCCACCCATTGACGGATCACAGCCTCCAAGGCTTCGAATTCGTATTCGCGTGCCTTAGGGCGCATCTTAGCCTGTTCGCGAGCATCATGCTCTAGGTTCTTTTCTTTATTCGTTTTCATTTTCTTCTTCTTCGTATTCAGCGATACACTCGCTAATGCCAAACATCTCATCTAAGACCTCTGGGATAGCGTCTTTGACTGTTTCCGATGTCATACCACCTATGTCGTAGCAGTCATCACCGTCTTCATCGAACTGACCGCAGAAAGCCATACCAGGCTCATAGTAGTAAGCCTTAACTGTGAAGCCTTGCTCCAAGAGTGCTTCGTAGACTCCTGTAGGAGGACTCCAGGCTGAATCGAACCCAAATGTGATACCATTCTTGTCATGTTGGTCATCATATTCTACTGTATCGTAAGCATCAACATCCCACTTGGTGCCCCATTCATTTACTGCGAAGTCATACCAAGTCTTGTAGCCATGTGTGGCCAAGTTACGGTTCTCTGCTTCTACCAAAGCAATCTGCTCTGGGTTAGTGTCATCACCTACGCGACCTGCTACAATCTTCAGGTCCTCAGGCACTGGCTTGGCGTAGTTACAGAACTTACCTTCGTTGATTGCCAGCACCAACTCATACATCTTTGCCTTATCTGTATGATTGATCTGGACTGTGTTGTTACACCAATTAGGCATATTAAACTCCCATTTCGTAAAAGGTTACTGAAGGATCAATGCTGAGCAGTTCCTCAGCACAACGGCTCAAGCGACGCACTTTGTCACGCACCACTGAACGAGGCAATTCGCCATCGCAGGTCAAGTTCTCAGGGCTCATGTCGCTATCAATCATGTCAGCGATACGCTGACGATCTGCGGCATTGAGCAGGCTCAGCTCTTTGCCCTTAAAGATGCGGGTCCACTGGTTCTTCTGTGCCACATAGGCTTCTAGTGTGCTAATGTTCATCTTCGCTCCTTTTTAGTTACTATACAAGTATTATACTAAAGTTTCCGGATTCTGTCAATAACCATGTTCGCTTCATGGGTATTGTTTAGACGTGCTTCGATTTCAAGCTCTTGTGAGCGCAGGAGTAGTTCCCGGGAGTAGGCATCCATCAGCTCTTGGGCATACTTCAAGTCGTCCTCATCTGCTTGGGCGTGCCATGCTTTGAAGTCATCACCCTTGGTATTGAGCAAGAAGTTAAGGTTATCTCGGTCCCACTGATTGGTAATAAGGCCTTTCATAGCTCGCGTCCTTTGTGTTTGGGTTGACGTTTGTATTTAATCTTGCTCTCTACAACCTTAGGCTTGAAGGGTGTATTTTGGGCAAAGAGAACGAAGTGTTCTCTATGCTTGGGTTTGACTTTGATTACAATCTTCATTTCGCTCTCCTTACTATGTCATTATTATAGCAAATTGAGCAGAAGTTGTCAACTGTTGATGGTCTGATAAGGACTGTGCTCTTCCTCGTCAGCGGCTACATTCACAGCCTCTAACCAATCGTACACCATGCTCAAAGGGATGTCCAATTGAGCCGCGATTGATGTGGGCCTGTAGCCCTCGATGTACAGTTGCTCAATATCATATGCCACGTCTGCTAGTTTACTCATCAAAGGCCTCCTCGCCCATTTCAGTTACCTTCTCTTCT
>Ga0208380_1000195_pt1 | contig 18137 bp, 20 predicted proteins | sample CryBogCBE27Jun07_FD_184570 | JGI IMG/M metagenome (GOLD analysis project Ga0208380, IMG submission 184570) | Freshwater microbial communities from Crystal Bog, Wisconsin, USA - CBE27Jun07 (SPAdes) | ecosystem: Environmental > Aquatic > Freshwater > Lake | place: Crystal Bog, Wisconsin, USA... | reverse complement strand
GCGGTACTATCTACCGTCATCGAGCCGGAGTTACCGGATAAAATTAAGCTCATTGATTATGCTCCTGTGTCTGCTGGTAGGGGTGTGTTGCCGGCTTCGAGCCATTTGAGGTAGGCTTGGTAGTCTGTGTTGTCAGGGTTAAGCGGAATAAAAGTATTATCTTCTAATCTTATAATAGTTGTTGTTTTATTATCTATATTAAATAATTTATACATTTTATAACTCCGCAGACATTGCAAAATAAGCGCCAGAGGCGTCAGCAATTAAACACAATGCTGTATTAGCTGCTGGACTTGAAGATGTGACGCCATCAAATTTAACGCTACTTGGGCCTAATACTGTGCCACCCACTCCAGTAAATCCATAATTTGTTAAATTACCAGAATAGACTACCATTGCATTCCAATTAAGAGAGGGGGCTGTTCTCATAGTTACTGGAGTTATTGCGTTTACAACTCGCATATTTGTTCCGCCATCTGATAAACCATTACCAACAATACTTCCTTGAGGATATTTAATATAATAACGCTGACACAATGCCAACTCTTGCTGATACTGACGATATTCAAAACCAGTTGCTGAGCTGCCAACTTCGAGTTGAACGCCGGTGATGTAGAAGGTTGCTCCGTTTGTTCCTACTACGGAAACTGCACCAGTTGGGGCAAGATAGTAATTTGAAGACCAAGAGCCAGCAGTTCCTCTAAATGTAGACCCACTTCCTAAATCAAAATAAACACGAACACCAATGCCGTTATTTGCACCGACCCAAGTGCCAGCAGTATCGCCAGCAACAGTTACACTAATTGATGTCCATGTATTAGCTGAAGAAATTGTGTATGTAAATGGGTAGCTTCTATTGGTTGCTGAATTTACAAAAGAACCGCCAAAAGTACCAGTCAATGAACTATAAACCTGAAAAGACAAAGTAACAGTTTTGGCATTTGATGTTCCCCATCCTAAATCTGACCAGTTAAAACCTTCAACAGATTGAGTTAAAACAAAATAATCTGAAGAAGCTGAAGAATAAGCCGATAAAGAAGTAAAACCAATATAGTTATTAAAACCAATCGGAGGTGTTACAGAACCAGCGTTTTGTTGTATTGAAAACTTTGACGCTTGATTATTTACATATTGCCATCTATCTAAAGTGTAGGTTCCACCAGTTCCGGGGGTAACACTAGCACCAGCATTTCTTTGGTCAATAACCATTGCACCGTTAATAAAACGGTTCTTCATAATGGACGCATTGCCTGCGCCCAAGGATACGCCGGGGACGCTAGATTGGATAATATCCGCTGAGACTGTTCCGTATGCCATTATTTAAGTCCTTGTACGAATGTGGTGAGCGCTTCTCCAGTGATCGGCGCTCCAGTTGAGTCTTGCAGTTCTACAGCAGGCAATGAGTTGCCGTTGAAGTCTTTGCGTAGACCTTGAATATCCAATTTGAATTGTTGGTAATCTGAGTTGGCTGGGTCGAATGGGATATTTGCAAAATCAGACAAACGCTGAACGCACTCTTGTTTACCATTCAAACTTAATGGAGATAGTTTATACATTTATAACTCCGCAAATGCTGTAATATTGAAAGCTGAAAAAGGAAAGGGGGAATTTGTAAAACTGCCTTGAATACCACCAAAACCTGATTGTGATATTAAATTAGTGCCACTTACTGAAGATGTTGTAGCCGAACCCGCAACAAGAACTTGATTTGCTGTTGAGCCATTATATACTGTAATAGTTGGTTGAGCTCGCATAGTCGTACCAAATTTATATGCACCAGTAAGATTATTACCATTTAAATAGGTAAATTGGCCATCATTTACAAATACTCCATTTGCACTAGCATAATAATAACGCTGACACAATAGCAACTCAGTACCAATGCTACGAACATCGAATGATGTTGCCTGTGAGCCTAATTCGAGTTGAACACCTGTGATTTGTAATATAGCGCCGTTAATAACATTATTGTTTCCATTGGAAATAATAACACCAAGACTTAAAGCATTACTTGGTACAGTTGCTGAAAAAGATGCTTTTGTCCAAGTTGAAGTATTGCTCAAACTTATACTTGATATTGAACTTCCAGTTCCGCCTCCACATCTTGTATTATTTGTAGTTTGATAAGTTAAAATAACTTGTGGTGTGCCAGTAAAACTTACAGGAATTCTATACCAAAATGATACAGTAACTGTTTGACCAAGCAAATCGACTGAGTTAATAGACTCAATAGTTTGAGTAATATTGATATTTGTATAAGTCGTTGAATTACATTGAATTTGAAGGTAATTATTGAATCCTGCGGGAGGAGATGAAGATAATTGTTGAACAGTATAGCCGTTTGCTCCCGAACCATAACTATCGGCGTACCATCTATCAATAACATATTGACCGCTACCGGGTGCTACGGAACTTGTTCCATTATATTGGCTAATAATAAAATTGCCATTAATCAAACGGTTCTTAAAACCAAATGTATTGGGTACGCTTAACGAACCAACAGTAGATAAACCGCTAGAGTTTACTGTGGCTACTGTTGTACCACCCGATTGAAGGTTTAGAATACCACTGTTATCCGCAGTGGTAATGACTCCACCGGGACCAGAAGTTGAAGCATTGATTGAAGATGCCATGTGTTTTCCTTAGAGAATAACCCAGCGTTGGCCGCTAGATACTGTTACTGTTTGGCCAGATGCCACTGTCATTGGACCAACTGACATTGCGTTATATCCGGAAGCAATTGTATAGCTTGCAGATACCGTTGAACTGTTTAAAATCAAACCGTTATTTGCAGCTACTTCGGCTGCTTGTAACTCACCGGTAGATGGCTTGTAAAGCAATTTAGCATTAGAAGTATAAACTGTTAAAGCTGTGCCTGAAGTTGCACTGGCAAACAATGGGTATTCAAAAGTTGCTGTTGCTGTGTCGTTGCTAATTGCTGCGCCACCGACTGATGACCAAGTTGTGCCATTATAACCTTCAAACTGAGTTGAGCTATTATTAAAACGCAACATACCAGCGGCGGGGGTTGGCTGTCCAGATTGGCCGGGTTGCTGAGCATTACTACCAACGGGAATTTGTACTGCGTCTGTACCAACAAACACTGCAGTAACTGCAGGACTTGTTGTATTAACACCTAACTTAGATCCAGAAAAATACAAGTTAGCGCTGCTTGTTAATGCTGTTGAAGTATTACCGTAAGGAATATAACCTGCTGTAACAGCTGTAAGTCCTGTACCGCCGTTAGTTACTGATAGTGTACCAGCTAGTGTTACCGCCCCTGTTGTTGCTGTACTTGGTGTAAAGCCAGTGGTACCAGCTGAGAATGTAGTAACCGGTGTTGATGCACTGTTTGAAGCTAATAGCTTAACTGTACCAGTATTATCTTTGTAATATAGTTTGCCATCAGTAATATTAATAGCCAACTCACCGTTAACAAGGTTAGTATTAACCGGTACTTGAGACGCAGTGGTGCTATAATAAAGCTATATTGGTGTGTAGCCTGTAGCTGCCATTTAGAATGTTCCTCCGGATATACCGACGTATGTTGTTGCTGTTATTGTTGTGCCAGTAATAGCAGCTGCTGTACTTGCACCTATTGTTGTTCCATTAATACTTCCACCAGTAATTGCCACTGAATTAGCATTCTGGGTAGACATTGTACCTAATCCAGTAATTGCGGTATTAGGAATTGTAGTACTTGCGGTAAAAGCAGATGTACCATTACCGTACACATAACCAGTTAAAGTTGTTGCACCAGTACCGCCATTAGCAACACCTAGTGTTCCAGTTACTCCTGTTGACAAAGGTAAACCAGTTGCATTTGTTAAAGTAACAGATGTTGGTGTTCCTAATATTGGTGTTACTAGTGTTGGCGATGTGTTTAATACATTACTACCAGAGCCCGTGCTTGTTGTTACACCAGTACCGCCATTTGTTACACTTAATGTACCAGTTACACCTGTTGTTAATGGTAAACCTGTTACATTGGTTAATGTGCCAGAACTTGGTGTACCTAACGCACCACCATTAACTACAAATGCTCCAGCGGAACCTGTGTTAACAGCAAGAGCTGTTGCAACACCAGTTCCAAATCCACTGATACCGGTAGATAATGGTAGGCCAGTTGCGTTAGTTAATGTTACTGATGTTGGTGTACCCAATATAGGTGTTACTAATGTTGGGCTTGTTGCAAATACGTTTACACCAGTACCAGTTTTGTCAGTTAACGCCGATGCTAAGTTAGCAGAACTTGGCGTTGCTAAAAATGTTGCTACACCGGTGCCTAAGCCCGTAATAGATCCTACCGCCGGGGTTACGGTTGTATTACCGGCTAAAGTTAATTGACCTTGGGCATTAACTGTAAATGTACCAACTTGGGTAGCAGAGCCGTAAGAGCCTGCAGTTACCGCTGTGTTAGCAATACTAAACTGTGTACCTGTAAGTGTTAAACCTGTACCAGCTGTATATGCTCCCGGACCAGCAATTTGAGCAAATACTAACGGTGTTGTACCGATAGTAATTGGTAAGTCTGTAGTTTGCACCCACTGAGTACTAGCATTTACTGTACCGTTAATAATAAATGTGGTATCACCGGGTGCTATTTCATTTTGCCCAGTTCCAGTTTGGTCATAGTCAGTTGCACGGGTAAGCACCCAGCCAGTTACTCCAGAACCAACGCTAGTTACTGTATAAATACCGTTATATTGGCCACTAGTTTCATTTTTAACTAAAATACGTTGACCAACTGTTGGACTACCGCCGTCAATTGCTAATGTAGCAAATGGGGTTAGCTTAGTAATAGTTGCACCAACACCGGATGCACCGTTATTATAAAGTACAGTGCCCAAGTCTGCAGTTGTGGCGTAATTACATGCTGCGTGGTAGTTAACGTTAGAAACTGCTGCGTCAACATATTGTTTAGTTGCTGCATCTAAAGCATTAGCTGGGTTTTGGGTCAATGTTACTGTTGTCAAGCCGCCTAATGTAAGGCTTGTTGCACCCAGCGCAATGTTTGTTGTACCAATGGTCAATGAGCTGTTTGTTAGGCTGCTGTTACCAATGTTACTTAATGTGTTACTTGCACCACTAATTGTTTTGTTAGTTAGTGTCTGACTACCAGTTAAAGTTGCTACAGTGCTATCAATGGTAATTGTTTTTGCAACAGAACCATCATAAGTTGTACCGGTATTTAAAGTCAAACCAGTACCGGCTGTTAATGAATTTGGGTTTACTGCTGTAATTGTTCCACTAGCACCTAATGCAACCGCTACACCGTTATAAGTTACTGAACTATTTGTTAGCCCACTATTAGGAATTGTTGCATTAATCTGGCTTGGTGCAATACTGATTAAAGTATTGCTAGCTGAAGTAATTTGCCCTTGTGCATTTATTGCAATAGTTGGAACTGAACCAGCTATACCATAACTTGCTGCTACTACACCAGTGTCGGCAATTGACAACACACCAGTTGTGGTAATTGGGTTTGTTGTGTTGGTTTGTAATCCTGTTCCAGCGCCAATAGAGTAAACGGAACCTGTACCAACGCTTACCCAGTGAGTATTGTAATTTGTACCATCAACTTTAGCTAATACTTGACCAGTAATACCGCCCGTAGCAACTCCAGGGCCTACTGGGCCAACAGCACCTTGTGGGCCTGTGGCCCCGTCTTGACCACGAGGAATAGTAAATTGAAATATGGCTGCGTTACTTGTTCCTGTGTTTGTTACGTTAGCATACGTACCCGGCGCACCAGTGATTGTATCGCCCGCTGTGACGGTTGCTGCTGCTCCAGGTGTTCCTGGCGTTCCGGCAGGGCCTGTAGGGCCTGTAGGGCCTGTAGGGCCTGTAGGGCCTGTAGGGCCTATAGGGCCAACAACAGAACCAAAGTCAACTTGACTACCAATTGAGTTGGTCATAATTAAATGACCAAAACTGTTTACTGTACCAGATACAAATCCTGGAATTGGACCAGCAGAAGACGTTGTACCGTCACTGTAATGAAAAATTAAATTGCTAAACTGATCAAATGTAACGCTGGTAATTAACTTACCAGGAGATACTGCGTTTGCTATATTTGAGATTAGCGTCTGCTTTGTAATACCACCTTGTACAACTACAGTCAAGTCCTGTTGTGTGACAGAATTTGCGACTGGTAGTTGTGATATCGAACGGTCGGCCATTATGTATCTCTTATTGTTTTAAATCGCCGGACTCACCAGCGGTGGTAGCTTGTTCTTTAGTTTGTGTGATGAATATAGAGTTTTCATTTGGATTGCCCGGATTTGCCGTAACAATCTGATCACCACCAACTGGCCCAGTTGCAACACTTACATCTGGACGAGGAAATCTTAATGCTATATTTTCTGTTTGCAGCGCAGGTAAACGCCACGGATCAAAATTATCTAAATCTTCTTTGCATACCCGCATCCCAGGAAAATTGGGATCGGGCATCAAATCTACATACGCAAATTTCCTACTGCAGCGATCACAGATCGCCACAGATAGGACTGAATTACCACGCGTATCAATGTAAACAGGCATTTAACTGCCTTAAGCTGACTGACAATCGTTTTTAATCAATTTACCAGCAATAATCACACCTGCAGCAACTGTAGTGGCTGTGCTTGTTATTAACTGCCATTGAATATCAGTTTTTTCTGTATAAGCAAATGGATCAGAAGTTCTATTGGCTGTGTAAATGGATACAAATGGTTGTTGTAAAACAGTTAATTTTATACCAGTGTTATTGTTAATAGCTTGTACTTTGTAAGTGACAATGTTTGCTGATGTGTAGCTATTTGATGTATTAACTTCTGCAAAATCCAAATAGAAAGTATATCCTGCAGGGACAGTGTATACTGTACTTTGTGATTTACCAATACCGGCGTTAATTTGAGCTAAAATATTGCTAGACTGTTTAACAGTAATTGTACCAACGTTAGTTGTTTGGCTTGTACCTGGTGATGTCATTAACAAACTGTTAATACGGAAGTAGCTATTGACAGTTGTAACACCAGTTGTGCCGTTTAGCGCAATAGTTTCAGAAATTGGAGCAAAATTTGCATCTAAACCAGAAATTAAAATTTTTGCGCTAGTATCATCAGATGTAGATGTACTTACAACAGTCATCGTAGACGCTGAAGTTGGGTATGTATAAGCTGTTGCGTTTTCCCAAACTGGAATAGAAGTATTGCCTACGGCAGCTTGGTAGCCAAACAAACTTAATGTTTGGTGCCCCATAATTTGACCACGTGAAACTTGTAAGTCAAATGGCTCGTAAGCACCTTGAACAGTTACGGAATGGGGAGGGGATGTAAACGGATTGTAGGCGTTAGCCATGTATTTCTCCTAAACGGTTAAAAGAGGCGGGACTAGCCCGCCATCTAAATTAGTTATTTGTATAACCAGAACCGTAGGCAGTGATAGAACCGTCAACGTTACGTGCAGTGTAATCTACAGAAATTGTGCCACCCAAAGTACCGGTGTTGGCAGATACAGTAGCTGCAGAGAATGTCAATGTAGCGTCGAGTGTGCCAATGTTTTCAATAATAGCTGCAGTTGCTGCAGTTGCTGTGAATACACCAGCGATACGACCACCAGCTGCAGTTGGAGTAATTGTACCAATTGCTGTAGTTGTCAAAGAACCATCGGTTGGGCTAGTCTGAACGATAGATACAGTGATTACACCACCAGTCAAACCAGTAGCTGCTACGTCTTGATAGAGGGCAATACCTTCAATGATCGCGCCAGCTGGCAATACGAATGGAGTTACTGTAGTAGAACCGATGTCAGCAGTTGTTAAAACTGTTGCGCCAGAAGTTGTGCCTACGATTGGGTTTGTGATGTAGCTTTGTTGTGACAGACGGGCTGCACCAGTGTTGTCTGGGGCGATTGTGCCGTTGTTTGTTGGGTTGTTACGCTTAAAAATCCGAATTGGACCTGTAAATGTAGATGACATGGTATTTCCTTATCTTAGTGGGTGTCCCAAGCTGTCTCTAAGTCGTCTCACCGGGAAGTGTCGGCGGTCAGAATGGGATTAATCTTCCTATTTATACTAATGCAAAATCCACACCTTTTCCGCCCTAAAATGCAAAAAAGCCACCTTGTGGGTGGCTTTTTTGTTACTACGAGAGGTTTGGATTACAAACCAGCTGTACCGAACACGTTACGTGCATCGTGCCAACCTGTAGCATAACGCTCAGTGGCTTTGTAACGCATAGAATCAGTCTCGAAGTCACCTTCCATGGATTTTTCCATTGGACGACGCATTACGAGCATGAGACCATTTTCTGCATCGGTTTGAACCCACCAGGCTTTGCTTGAGGACAAACGTGTTACCACGTGTGTGCCTTTTGGCAACATACCTGTTGATTTGATTGGGTTCAAATCGTTGTCAGCTGTACCAGAACGGAGAACAGACTTCAGAATTACTTCTGCCTGGAACTCGAGTGCTGGTGGAACAACTAACTGTTCTGCTTTCAAACGGATACGCTTACCGTTGTTGTCGATAGCGCCACGGATTTGAATCAACATCTGTTCAACAGAAGTTTGGCTCAAAGAAGCAGCTGTAGACAATTGGTTAGAATATGTCAAACCGTTAGCAACAGGGTGAGCTGTGTTGATCAATGTTACGCCATCACCACCGACATATCCGGTTGTAAATGCGAAGTTGAGCAAGTTAGCGCACAATGTTTCTTTGGTTTCAATCATTGACTGAGCAAGGTGCTTAGCAAATGTTGAACCGATACGGATATGATCACCGTCTTCCATCAAAACTTTGGTCAAGGCGTATGCCAAGCCATAGATTTGGTAGATAAAGCGAGTGATGTACAGTGTACCACCTTGATCGTAGCTAACTGGAGTGCCGTCAGGCATTGCAGGAGCTGCGTTCATACCATAAAGCATTACTTCTTCATGGTAATTGCGTGGGATACCTTGGATCTGTTCAACAAATCCTTTCCACTCGTCGTCGCGTTGTTCGTAAACGCCATCAAAGACTTCGTTGATAATCGGCTCGACTACCGCACGAAAGTCTGTACTACGCATTGGGGTTGCCATTGCTTATTCCTTTCGTATTATATTAGATCGAGACCGAAGCGGCTACAAACATATTGTTTGCGATCTGTACTTGAACAATCGTGTAAGCGTCACCCCAGCTGTTATTGCTGCCAGCTGGATATGCTACTTCACGGCCTAATCCAACAACACGTACTTGACCTTGAGCGCCTGCAGCAACTGGAGTTGCCAATAGAGCTGTAGTAGAGAAGCCTGCGCCACCTACACCAATAGCTGTACCGTCAGTTACGAGGGAGCCAGAGGTTGTGTCAAAGTTGTATTGAGTACCGATAGCTGCAGTTGTTACTGAGCCATTGCACTGGATTTCATAGATCAATTGTGGGTCTTGGAAGATCCAGAAAATGATCTGAGTAGAAGCGTCCAAAGTTGCCTTTGTTGCGTATTTAGCTACTGCACGACGACCGTCAGAGTTGGTGTACTCAACGCCATCGAAAGAGCCATATACACGACCAATGGTTGTGGATGCTGCTGCTTGTGCTGCTACTGTTAATTGACCTGATGCTGTCAAAGCCACTGGAGTGTACTGATAAAACGCAACTTGTGCGCTAGTCAGACTGTAAGGGGCTGTATAGGTTGTTCCTGGATTGTAGGTATTGGTGCCTACAAATGGTACAGAACGATCTAAGCCACTTGGGTGGTAGACAGGCTTCAGACCAAAGGGTTTAAATGTTGTGGACATTTATTGTATTTCCTTTGTTTTTGAAGAATGTTATTGGAAACGAATGTTTTTATTATTCGCTTTTGCGGTGTCCTTTTCCATTTCCAAAAGACCACCTTCCAAGTGGCTACGGCCGCCATTTTTTCCCTCTGCAGCCCCACGGACTTGAGCCGTGATGTTGCGTTGGTGCTCGAGAGGATCCTCGAGATGTAGCATGCGCATAACTTCTTGGTAGATGTCTTCTGGTAATTTGAAGAGCACCATTTCGTTACAACTAACACAGCCTTCAAACTTGCCTGAGCTCATTTTGCCTAGTCCTTCAAAGCCTTTACCTAAATCAGAGGCTTTAACTGGCTCATAACCCAACGCCATACGTTTGTCGATACTGTCGTAAGTATTGGTTGTTGACAACCAACACAAGTGCATCCCCGGGATAATCCCTGCAGGAAGATCGGGCAACGCACTATTTGCCCACTTGTCTCTAAACGCATCAAGGCGTTCACGACGTGCAATGTCATCTGGATTCGCAGTTGTTGCGCGTTCCATTACTTCTTGTGCTCGATCGGCTAAGCGATCATCTAAGTCACGTTTAATTCTTGGATTTGCCATTTTAATTAACCTTTATTTTGTCTATCGTACGCTTGATACGCACGAATCATTTTGTTTCGTTTAGCTACGTCGTCCCATGCGCCAGCATCTTTAATTGCTTGAACTCGATCACGACTAAGCATGACTGTTCCTGGCTTTGCTACCTGTGAGTTACTCGACCGATTGGAGGATGTTGGTCCTGCCTTCTTGTTGGACGAGTTGCCCTTTGATGCGTAGCGGTGTGGTAAACGTGCCTGTAAACGATTATCTAGTTCTTCCCAGTATTCTGGATCTGCTGCATCCCAGCCTTCACCGGCAAGTTCTTGGTCAATTACTTTGGCAATTCTACTATCTGTATCTCGAGCCTGTGGGTCATACCAAGAGTTCTTTTTGAGCCACTTGGTAGCATTCTGTTGCACTTCCGTATTAATCGGATTTGGAACATTTTGCTTTGGAGACTTGGCTGTCTCGAGTTGTTGTTTCTTATATGCTTGGACCTGAGCCAGACGTTGTTTAGCGTCTGTTAACTGTTCCAAGTATTCCATTTGAGCAGCAACGTCGTTTTCTTGAGCTGCTTGTACCATTCGCATCTTAGCATACTCAACTCGGGTGGCTTCATCTTCCACGGCTTTATCGAGTTGTGCAAGTTGATACGAGGAAGCGGTGCTTTCTACTGCTGCTAACCGCTTAGCTAGCTCTTCATTGCGGCGCTCAAGCGCTTGAATCTTGTTTTTTGCAGAGATTTCACGCTGACGTTTTAAATCTTTCTTAAGCCGGCGCTCTTCGCGTCTTGCTTCACGGATTTTTTCACGTTCTTCTTCGGTTTCGCCATCATTTGGCTCATCGTCGTGATCTTCTTCGTCGTGATCTTCGTCTTCTGCAGAAGGTTCATTGTCCTTCTCTTTTTTCTTTTTCTTTTTGCTCTCTTTTTCGGCCTCTTCGCCTTCTTCAAGAACTAAAAGATCTTCTGGGTGCTCTTCTAATGCTACTAGCGCTGTCCCATCATCCTGTTCTTTTACAGGAATATCTTTTTCATTTTCTGCCATACTTTTCTTTCAAAAGTTAATCTACAAACGCTTTCATCTTCTGCGCATGCTCAAACGACTTGATGCGAGAGATGACTTCACGTGCCTGGATGGTAATGAACACCACTGGGGAGCCCTCATCATCTGGTTGCACTATGAAACGATCGCCACCGTATTTAATGGTACGAACTAAGTCGCCTTCTTTACACCAGGGTCCTTCAACCCACGGTGTTAAGTCATCTGGTGACTTGTATGCTAGGGGGCCAATTTGGCGAACCTTAGCAACGGTTTCATTGAATCTTAACGTCTGTCTGGTTTCATCAACTAGGATGATTCCGCCCTTACTGGTTGACTTTTCGCGTCTTAGTTGGACTAAAACACGGTCTCCAGCTACTTCAACTCCATGATCAATATCTGGAAAACATTCTGCTTCAGATCTTGTATCAGGTTCGTCATTTTGCATTAAATCAAACACTATTCAGTGCTCCTTTAGGCTATTCAGCCTCGCTATCCTCCTGCAAGAGGTTGTTTAAAATATCAAGAGCTTCCATTAAGCCCTCATGCCTACCCACCATTGCCCGATAGTCATCGAACGAGTGGATATTGACGCCAGCTGTAATAGCCTGACTCAATTCGTCGCCAGCTTCTTTCAAGCGGCCAATAAATTCTGAGATTGGGTCCTTCATATTTATACTAATGCAAAAATATTAAAAAACCCGCCCCAAATTTTAATAAAAGTTACCGCCGCCAATTTCGTTCAGATTCTTATCTGGACCAACTTTGCTTGATTTAACTTTATTTTGGTTTAATACTGCGTTATTAGCGCGTTTGCTACCGGATGCACCAGTTTCTACTTTTTGATCTGGGCCGCCAGCGTAACCGGGAGTACCGGTCATTTTATAGGCTTTTTTGAAACCTAATTCTCCGCCGTCTTGTTTTTTAGTTGCCATTATGCTTCCTCTGTGGGTGGTTGTTGCTGTGGTTGTGCTGCTTGTTGCTCTTGCATTTGCTGCATCTGTTGTTGATGCTGCTGGTCTGCTTGGGCTAACTGTTGTTGATGCTGTTGATCGGCTTGTTGTAAGCCCTGTTGATGCGCTTGTGCAGCTTGTGCTTGTTGCTGCTGTGCCATTGTGGCTTGATTCTGTGCCTCAATATTGTTTTGAACCTGGGCGGCTTGCTGCTCGAATGCTTGCTGCTGAACTTCTAATCCATGTTGGCGGATATCTTGTTCGGCAGCCATAGTAGCTTCCATTGCAGACATGTTTTGCTCATGTTCTAACTTAGCTTGTTGCTGGTCCATTGCGGCGCCAGCGCTAATCATTGCAACACGCTCTTTAGCAGAGTTGTTGATATTAGCCATTGCAATATCTGTAGCATTACGTTGGCTATCGATATTAGATTGGGTTGTGTACTTAGCTGCCAACTCTTGAACTTGCTGTTGCAACTGAGCCACTTTGATCTGGTACTCTTGTTGTGCTTTTTGTAAGTCAAGTTGCATCTTAGCTTGAGCTTCTTGCTGTTTGCGTTGAGTCTCAGCCATTTGGGTCTTGAGAATTACTGCAGCTGTTGGGTCAGCCATCATAGCAGACTGCTGCTGAGCTTGTTGCATCTGTTGGACTTTTTGTGACAACTGTTGGATCTGCTGGATGTATGGTCCAAGATCTTGCTGTGACTCTTCGTTTACCAACTGTGAAGCCAATGCAATAGCTTGTTGCGCTTGCTGTGTCATTGGTTTTTCTTGATGCAGATCAAACACATCTTTACCATTGTCTGAAGCCTGAGCTACATAACCGCGAACAGACTGCAGATAGTGCAATGTCAAGTGCTGCTTGATATGCTGCAAGGCTTGTGGTGCAAATGTTGGCCCAATTACGGGGTTGCCACCGTAGGCTGGGTTCATTGCGTACTCTAAGTGAATCTTGATATGGGCTAAATGGTCCTGGTCTGGGTAAGCAGCTGCTGGACGGCCCATAGTCATTGAGACGTTCTCAAGAGCTGGGTTAGATTCTTTAGCACCTAATGGGTTTGGTAACACTTCATCTACTGAAGGCACTTTGAGCTGGCCTAACACACGGCGATACACAGCGCGAATGTCAAACATACCAGGGGGCGCAGAGGTAGCCATTTGTAACAGGGCTTGGTTCTGTGCTAAACGCTGGGTCTCAGAGAAAATGTTAGGGTCTGAAACTGGACGTACATCGTTGTTATAAGCAAAGTCACGTACTTTAACTTCAGAGCCGGACTCGTTGTCCATCTCTTCTAAATACCAGTGATTTAGACGAGAAATAATTGCTAGGGATTTAGCTTGCGAACGATGTAAGCGAGCGTGGATGCTAGAGAATACTTTAGCGCCTTGCTCAATCAGAGCTTGTGTTGTACCGACTGGAGCATTGGAGTTAATCTCACCAATCTTTTCTTCCGCCGTTGTAACTACACCTTTTGCTGCGTTTGTTAACCAACCTAATAAATCAAACAGAGTTGACGAAGGTGGATTGAACGGCATTGGCATAGCAATCTGACGGATGTCAGTAATGCCGGGGCCAGATTCTACTTCAATTACTTGGGTTGGTTCAATTCTGTCAGACTGGCCACTAACTCGTCCAGTTTTGAGTTTAAGCATTGTCTGACTGTTGTTGATATGAGCAGCATCAAGCAGAGCACGTAGAGAACCAGTAAGAGCAGCAGAGAGGCCACCAATAAGATGGGGGAGACCAATAGCATAAGCACCGCGCCAAGGAATGAATTTGAACTCAACATACCAATCCAGTTTTTCGAGTTTCTCATCATTGGCTTCCCAGTTACGGCGAAGAGCCAAGACATCACCGCTTGACTCATCAATTGTTAAAATGTAGGGGGCGCGACGACCATCAGTTAACGGATCTTCTTCTAAGCGTAAGTAACAAGTAATTTCATAAACACGACGCAATCCATCAATGTTTTTGGAAGGTTCACGTTTGCCTTCAATCTTGTTGTTCGCTACTTCAGAACGAGTTTGATCTGTTAGTGGTGCGTCTGAGCTGTAATTGAGATTATCGAGGTCACGGTATGTGCCGTCGTCAATACGCTTTTGATATGTGTCTTCTGTAATGTCTTGCTGCTCTGCTACACGCTGTGCAGTGTAGAAGTTGGTTGCGGCGTAAGGAAGAATAATGTTGTCAATTGGAACCCATTCGCACAGAGGACGTTTTTGTTCATCATCAAAGCGCCACTTGAGATACTGTGATCCGCCAAGTGGAAGTTGGGTGAGCAGCTGCTCCATTTCGTCGCGGTACTCGGGTACCTGCTCAGAAAGTTGCCAATTTAGGAATGATACTTTACGGTTTGCTGTTTCTTCTTTGATGCGGTCTGCATCGCCTTTGATATTTGATTTAACAATACCATCTGGTGGAAGAAGTTCTTTAGCAGCAGACGCAGCAAAGTCAACGCATGCTTCTGCCATAACGGGGTGGACGACTTTGGAAGCTCCGTCAAACGTGGCTCCTCCAGGTGCGTCCTTACCTAGTCCTGTACGACGAAGACCTTCTTCGTACTGTTTGTCTCTTTCACTGCGAGCTTCTTTGTCTACGTCAATGTAGTCAAGATACTCGTTTGCCAAGTTGGAAAGTACACCTTCATCCAAAACTTCAGCCAGGTTTTCATAGAACTCTGGGTCTTGTTTTGGGCTTTTCTTTTCTTGATAGTTGATTACAACAGAACCGTCTTCAAGTTCAATAACTTCTTGTTCGGCTTCATCGGAATCCAAACCAAGCGCTTTTTCAAGCTGCTCGATATCTTCATCTTGATCCGCAGCTTGTTGTACATCTTCCTCACGATCAAGGCTTGGAAGTGCGGAACCTGCTTGGATTGGTAATTGGGGATTTGCCATAGGGTCTTATGTTGGATATTGTTCCTATTTATACTAATGCACAAATAAGGCTGTTTCCGCCCTCATTGTGCATATGGATTTGCACCGCGGCAAGATGGGTCCTGGTCCGCATAATCGTAATCCCTGGCTGGGATGGGGTCTAAATTGACCCAGCCGGAGTCACGTAGCACACGCAGGGCCTGTGAAAGGGAATCAACATAGTCATCATGGCCGCCTGCTTCTGGGAATGAGCATACCTGCCGAATGAATCGCTTAGACCAGTCTGCAAACTCGCCTTTTTTGACAGGATCTTCCGGAATGTAAACTTTTCCTTTGGCAATCAAGGGGGCTACAATGTTTAGACGCTGGACTTTATCTGCGCGTCCAGGATTGTAACCTTGCACATAGATTCCAGAGCCTTGAAGTTCTTGGATCAGGGAAATACCAGCGGATTTGTCTTCCATTAGCACCATGTCAGCTTTTTTGCCTTTAGCAAAGTCGTTATCTGCACCGTAAACAACTTCTTTGTAGTCGTCAATTACTTTTCTGCGCAGCTCAGGATAATTTAAGTGATGATCCCAAGCATCCAACATTATAATGCAAGTACCAGCGTCTTGCTTTTCAAAAATTCCCCACGCCGTACATGCGGTTGGGTCGTTGGTTGTTTTTTCTGAGGTAGCTGGGTCGTAGCTGACAATAACATACTCAAGGTCTGGGGTTGGCATTGAGGCTGGCCACATTTTAAACCATTTACGTTTGACAATACCAGATGCTTCTGGGTCCAAGATCTCGCCATAGATCTCTTGGCGGCCCATGTCGGTGCCTTCGTATGTTTCTAACTGCTTGAAGAAGGTTTCAGATAGGTTTTCTCGGTTGTCAAAGGACGAAGCGTTGACCACATACACATCGCCACCAATTTTTCCCTCGTTAAGATCTACAATTAGTTCTTTTGGCTTGGGGGTTGTGGTGATGATTTGCTGGACTCTGGGGATGCGGGGATCTTTAAGACGCAACGTGAACTGCACACCGTCGTAGGCTTCGTCGAGGTAGTCGAATGCGCAGAGCTCGTCGAACCAGGCACCGTGGAATTGTTTACCACGGTAGCGTTCCGGTTCGGAGGCGGGGATTCCCTGGATAATGGAGCCGTTGGTAAGGGTGATTTCAAAGAGCGACTTGTTGTAATCCCTGATAATGCTGGGTGGGATGATATTAAGGAGTCCACTATCCCCTTCGAAACATGTGGCTCGGATATCGTTTGAGGTTGGGGCTGTGACGAGCCAGCGTGTGTTGTCGTATTTCCAAGCACGAATACCAATCCAATGAGAGGCAGTGTGCGTCTTGCCAGATCCACGACCGGCAAGCATAAGGAACGTGTCATATTCTCCATCTTCTGGCTCCCTTTGGTGTGGCAGGGCTTGAATCTGCCATTTTACTTGCCACATAGCCGCTTCTAGCTGCTGTTTGGGCCAGTGTTTATTGTTTTGAGCAAATTTTTTAAGGACTAGCTCTTGTTTTGCTGTTAAAGGCATGAAATAAATCCTTCTCCTACTGAAAACGTACCACGATCTCCAGTGGTTTCAATGTGAACGCAAGGTTGTTGCTGGATTTCGTAGATCTCTCTGATCTGACGGCGGGCTAACACGCGTTTTTTGATTGGGGGAATTTGGTTGGGTATCAAATTTAAGCGAGATTTAAACGTAAGGGTGTGATTTTTAACCTGGTCGTTGGAGAAAAACGTGGTTTTATGGCCCAACGATTCCACTAACCATTGACATTGACGTACTAAAGCCTCGTTCATGTTTGTTATTCTAAACACTTTAGTGCGTGGATTGTATTGCCGGTGTTTAGCTTGCAGTATTCCTTTGAGCAATTCAAGTCTTTGCTCATACGAACCCATGAGATAGTTGTTTGGGATACGAACTGGCACATTAGGTGCGAGCTGGGACTCGATTGTAGGGGTTGTTGTAAACTCATAGCGCAATTGTTTTATTTTACACCCTAGTTTAACACGATATCCAGCATCTCTAAAGGCCTGATGTATGTCATCTTGGAAGTCCTGGAATGCTACCATCTGTTTGCGCTTCTTACGGTTAAAGAACCAGAACCCAAAAATAAACGGCGGCACTGGTAAGTCTTGGTGTGGCAGCTGTAAGGGTTTGGTTGTTGGAACTGAATAGATAAAATGATGCTGGACTGGGTTATGCAGGGGTTCAATAAGTAGGTCTGAGATTTGCTTGACCCGGTATTGGCGTTCTCTAGGACGTAGCCCTTTGTATTGGGATTCTTTGCAGCGGTCAAGGTGTGTCTCAACCACAAACCCCAGCTTATCATCTCCAGCTATGGTCAGGTGGTCGTTGAATAAAACCTCATAGCAATGTGGTGGGGTGTATTTTTGGACTAAGGTTACTTTGGCAGGTTGACCATTGCGGTCTAGTAACAGGTCGCCTTCTTGGACCTGGTCTGCTCTTTTCCAATAATCAAGCGTTAGTATCTTTTGATTTGCTAGGACCGCCATAGAAGTTTTTAGTCACCCAATAATCTAACCAGTGCCCTAACGGCCCTCTGATTCGGTTTTGAACTGAAACGGGTAGCTTTTGAATATCCAATGGCTGGGTTGTTACTTTTAAGCGAAACTGGATATACTTTGCCGTTTCATTGTCTAGTATTTCGACTGGGACATCCACAGACTCGAAATTGTATAAGTCGCATACCAAAACCCTTAGCCCTTTGAACTGGCCCTCTGCATTTTCCAATGCTCCGTGGATTTGGTACACGTATTGACTCATACATATACTAATGCACAAACCCAATTAAAAACGCCCACAATATTTTGACCTACTAGATGTAGTGTTTTTTGAGAGCCCAACCACTAGAAAGACAGGGTATCCAGGGTCTATTTCACTTTATTCTTTTAAAAAAAAAAAAAAAAAAAAAAAAAAAAAAA
>Ga0208380_1000194_pt1 | contig 18220 bp, 24 predicted proteins | sample CryBogCBE27Jun07_FD_184570 | JGI IMG/M metagenome (GOLD analysis project Ga0208380, IMG submission 184570) | Freshwater microbial communities from Crystal Bog, Wisconsin, USA - CBE27Jun07 (SPAdes) | ecosystem: Environmental > Aquatic > Freshwater > Lake | place: Crystal Bog, Wisconsin, USA... | reverse complement strand
ATGTAATACTATGGCCCGGCTGGCTTAATCATACTATTAAGAAAAATACATTTAATTACAATCGAGTGTCAGTTGGTTTAATGGTCAAAGCAAGGTTAAAATGAAACAAACTACTTCGCTATGTGAAAAATGCTATAAACATATTCCTTCACAGGTAATCGAGCGTGATCGCGGCATCTGGATCCTTAAAGATTGTCCAGAGCACGGGCATACTGAATATATGATAGAACGCGATGCTGTATTCTATAACAGTCTTATAAACGATAAACAAGCATACGATACCGGAGGATATGTTATCGAAGTGACAGATCGATGTAATTTAACTTGTCCACATTGCTATCAAGAGCCGGATAACAGTAAAAAAGATAAATCGATTGAATCGATATTAGCACAGATTAAAAGTTTTCCTCGGGATAATTATTCAATTACGCTTGCCGGAGCAGAACCGACAATGCGTAAAGATCTATGTGAACTTATTTTACAAATCAGACAGTTGGGTAGACAAGTTAATATTCTGACAAATGGATTAAAATTGTCTGACATAGATTATGCATCGAAACTACAAGCTAGTGGGTGCGATTTTGTAACTATCGGATTAAATCATCCCGATTATCAAGGAGTAGCCGTACATAAGAAACAATTAACTGCGATTAATAATTGTATTCAGTTAAATTTTAAAATTAAAAATATAAATTATACTCTTGCAAACTTGGAACAAATACCGTTTATACTTGCAGAAATACAAAATTTTGGAAACACAGCTGAAGAATATAGAATCAGAGGCGGAGCAAATATTGGCCGATCACCTAATGAGCCGCCGTCATATTTGTCAACATTAGTATACAGAATACATAAAGAAGTAACCGCTAATAAATGGATATGGAATAAAGTTAAAGCCGATGATAATCTATATCATTATATGGTAGAAATAAATGGATTATCACACAGGATCATTCAGTGGGCAGATGTTACTACTGTAGATTTAAATGAGTTACAATGTGGCCCATGGGGAAGTTTTGTTCCTAATACTCCGTTAACAAATTTAATGCATCAGGTTATATTACGAGATGCCGCAATTAATAAAGGTATGGCCTTATTAGATAGTGTGCCATTAAAATTCTATAAACATGATTAAAGGTATAAACAATATTCCATACTATAATTTAGATTCGTATCTAGATATGGATCAATTTGATTTAATGCAACCAGAAATTTTAAAAGGTTTTGCACTGGCCAGAGAGTACGCCAAAGAAGGTACTTGGATGTCTCCAGGATTTACTTTTGAAGAAATGAGTTATAAAATTCATTGGAAACCTATATATAAAGCCATGCAAGAGTTTTTAGATTTACCCGACAATAATCCTATAAAGAGAATCGGTGCAACTTTAATGCCTAAAGATTTTAAAAATTTTAAAGAACGCAATGTGTTTACACGATTTTTAAAAATGTCTATGGGTGCATATGATCCTTACATTTATTATTATTTGTGGGAGGAAGGATCTTGGGATGATAGAACCGCTCCTCGAAAATTAACAGAAGAAGCACAGTATTTTCCAACTGTAATTAAATGGATAGAGGATATGATTAAAGATGGTATCTTTGAACATGTGGGTCGAGTTATATTTTTTCATTGTGACCACGACGGAATTCCTTTTGAACATAGAGATTTAGATGCTAAAAATGGAATGAATCAAACGTTCCCTCATCGCAATGAATTTATACATATACGCCCTAATACAAAAAAAGCTATGTATTTGTGGGATCCAAAAAATAATAATAAGATTTATCTAAACTCTCGTGCATCTTGGTGGAATGATCAAGACTGGCACGGAGGTGAACGAATTATGGAACAAAGTTACGCATTACGCATAGACGGCAAATTTACAGAAGAGTTTCGTAAAAAGCTAGGTATCGATCATCTGGATGTGTACTAATGAAATTATTAGGAAATTATAAGGAGTGGATAACTTCTGAATTACTTAACATTCTATTAGATAATGATGGAGATATAACTCCTGTGTACCAACCAGATAAATGGAAAGGTACTCCGGAGTTTGATGAAGCGAGAATGACCCTTGAGCAAGCAGGGTATCCATCTGGAGATTATAAATTTTGTCAATTTACCAAAAATACACAATGTCTTCAACATCTTGATATTAAAATGCCAATCGAAATTAAGGAAACTAATTACCACTGGTGGATTATAAAATTATTGCCAGGCCAGTTTCAACCTATGCATTTTGATCCACATATCACTCAGGTTAAAGAATGTAAGAGATGGACTATGCCGTTGCTTGACTATAAGCCTGGACATATATTTGTATATGAAAATTATTTGTTATCTGATTATAAGGCTGGAGATTTATTTCTGTGGCCTGATCCAATGATCTATCACGGTGTATGTAATATTAGTATGCACACACGACTAACATTACAAATTAGTTCTTATACTAATTAGTTTGTAGTAACAACCACGTTCAGCAACCACTTTGATTTGATACCAAAGTTCATTCCTGTATGCCATTCACACATGTCATGCCATTCAATAATATCGCCTTGTGTAGGTTGACAGTAGTGATCCTCGCCTAGAATAAATACATGCCCAGGTTCTGCTTTACTGGCAAATATGCTATACTTTTTAGCACCAGCTTCAATCCAGTCATCCATAATAGCATCGCAATGATGTGGCAACATTTTACCTGGTTCGGATTGACTAAACTCTGCCCATAATACTTCTTTGATATTTAAAATCTCACTAAATGTATCTTTAACCATATCTCTAGCATCTATACAGCGAACGCTGATAGCATCGATGTTCATATTAGAAGCTTGCCAACCTTTAACCGACTTATGGCATTCTGCACCATTACATTTTTCGATACTGAGAATGTCTTTATCAAATCGTTCCATCCATAAATCATAGCTTTTAGGAGTTAGAAGTCCTTTTGATTCTGGTATAGAATCAATGATAGAGTCTAAATCAACTAGCTCTGCACAGTTTGTAATGTAGGTTGAATTCTTCATGTTTAATATCCTAATAAGTGGAAAAGATAATAACTTTCCTTACCAGCGTTCATTGCACCATGCCAACTGTTGTATGCAGACCACTCAACAATAGTACCAACAGGCTGATTATAATAATACTTATCTTCTAGATACATAATTTGTCCTAATACACACGGATGTATAAAACAAGTGAATCTTTTCAATTTTCCCACTTTAACATACTCTTGCTCGTTGTCGTCTACATCGTAGTGATAAGGAGCACTATATCCTGGATCAATCCTGCTGATCCATGATCTTAGCGGAGTTACGCCCACTTGTTCTGCAAATGAGCTTTCTATAGATTGATCAAAGTCCTTGTTAGGATAATAGTTTGTCCACTTTACAACTTTTGGATCTACTCCAGCATCTACCCAAAGTTTATATATTTCTGCATATCCCGGAGTACTGGTATTAAAGTTGTCAGGATCCATTGTTACATCGTGTCCTGGCAGACTAGCGACGATATCAAGTACTCCCTCCCAATCAATTAAATTTTTCATTTACGTCCCTAAAAGTTAAAACATGATCAAACATAACATTCGCAATGAAACAGATACGCTGGTTCAAAACTACAATTTGCTGCGGAATGATACTGTCTTCTATTATCCCACAAATATATATCGCCTTGTTTATTATTGCAAAATATTTCGTCTTCGATCACAAATATCTGTCCCGGAGCAGGGGGTGACATGTGTATATGAAATCTGACTAGTTTATCAAATGGAACATCGGTATGCGAATCTAAATCCCAGTGTGATGGACAACAATCGCCGGGATTAACTCTACTCATCCACGAAGACAACATTTTTACTTTCAACATGTCGGCGATTTGATTTTCAAGATCTTTACTATAATGTGTGCCAACATTATACCCTGACCAATTGATTTTGTTAAAATCAAAATTCTTTTCCCTCCAAGAATCTAAAATATAATGATTATGCGTATTTTCGATAGTACCTAATTCATTTCTTTTATCAACATTGGTGTTGTTTTTTCCTTCATACCTATTTTCGTTAGATAAACTTTCAAGATGTTTAATAACATCGTCCCAATTAATTATATCTGAACAATTTCCAAAATATTTACTCATATAATTCCGTGTATAAAGTTTTCAAATAATCACCAGGCCATTCTACATATTTTAATAATGCTTGTTTAAATAATATTTCTATATTAAGTTTGTCACCTTCTGTTGCTTCTACGAATCTAGGGCCAGATGTTTCTCCAATCATACCCTTAATACTATCTAACGGTACATACGGATCGTTACATTCTGCACACCCATAAAAATCAAAAGTACGCAAAATACCATTATCAATATAGTAGCAATGCGGATACAAACTAGTTTTATAATACCCAGCTGATACTATATCTTTAAGTATAATTCGCATCTGTGCTTGCCAGTCAGGACATTCATCATCTAAAGATCTATTACCATATACAATTTGATTGCAGGTCTCTCCAGGGAAATCAAATTCAACAGACTGTGTTTGGTTATCAATAACAATATTTTTTGGAGCCCATGGGTAATCTTTAAAAGCGGTAATATATTTTACTTCTCTCTCAAACATAAACTTGACCATGTCTTTTGTGTAGTAGGGACGTTCAGGTAACCACGATTGTAAATCTGTTGTTTGATATGCACTTGTATGATCAAACACCATGCGCAGTCTATTTCCATTTACATACGGTGTATAAATTAAGTTAGTTTCTATCAAAGAATTATTATCGGGATTAATTTTATAGAACGGTATCATAACTAACTTTAAATTCCGGTGTTATAAGTTTTTTAAATTCTTCTAGTAATTCTTGTTCTAATTTAAATTTTAAACAAGCTGTACCAAGTACAAAATTTGCTAACTTATATTTTTGATTAGCACGATTTAAAAATGGGCTAAAGATTTTGTCAAACTTATATCTAATGTCATGCTGTTCGTAGGCCGGCTCAACTGTAATACTAATTAAATCGACCGGCTGTCTACTGCACCACAAGGGTTCCCGAACTACTAATTGTAATCTTGGAATTGATCCATAGTTAGTAGCCGCATGTATACGACTAGCGTCCATGTATGCCCATCGATTATCTCGAACACATTCGTGCATGACTTTATTGTCTAAATCAATCAAGTATGCTTGCTCACCTGTTAAATTTAAATGCCAACGATTGTCTATATCGGCGTGAGCCATATAGCTTTCTCCAGGCTCCATTTTGATAATACGGGCCTGTCCAATATTGTACGGCAAGGTGTCTAACACATCTTCCCATAATGTGTCTTTGTACAAGTCTTTAATTTGCCAATCGTCATAGAAAAAGTCACCTGTTGGTTCATTGAGCACAGTTCCTTCTCTGGTTACTGGGCATTCTTTTAGTGCTTGTTCTATTAGGCCTTCAGGGCATTTCCACATTTGTTTAGTAATCATGAAATATTTATACGCTACTATTATACTATAAATATTTCATGGAACGTACAAAAATAGCCACCTCATACTCTGCTGATTTTTTAGAAATCGAACGCCCGCAGCCATTAGTCGATAATAACATTGAAAAACTAATACAGGATGTATTGAACGGTAATTTGGATAAAAACATCAGCGATACAGTATATACCAATTTTAAAAAAGAAATGACTGCTTGGTTGTTTTCCAGCACACTTAATAGTGTAACAGGGTTTGATAGTTTTGATCGAGTTGATATTATAAACGGTTGTACACAATTTATCGATAACATCTATATGCAAAGTCTTGTACAAACGCTAAAAGGCGATTACAGGTATCATATTAGATTAGATCCAAATTTGGTTTACAGCGTTCCCGGATACTTGCGTAAAGATTTACCACTAATTATTGCTATGCCATTTCCTAGTACAGGCGATGTGCATACTAACATGACGGAGATATTAGATGAAGCGAGAGACAAAGGTATTAGTGTACATGTGGACGGCGCTTGGCTTACTTGCTGTCGCGGAATTCACTTTGATGTATCTCATCCATCAATCAAATCTGTAGGCATTAGTTTGAGTAAAGGCCTAGGGTTGGGTTGGAATAGGATTGGATTAAGGTGGACTAGACAAACTACAACAGATAGTGTTACAATACAAAATGAGTTTCGTATGAATCTAAGAGCACCTGTTATGATTGGTTTGCATTTTTTGCGTAATCTTCCAGCAGATTATTTGTGGGCTAAACACGGCGAACGCTATTACAAAGTATGTCAAGATTTTAACTTGACTCCTACTAAGAGCATTTATCTAGCCCTAGACGGAAATCGTCCTGTTGGTGTAAGTCCGTTGATAAGATATTTAGAAAATGCAAACATTTCATAACATAAACGGTGTTCGTATTCCACTTAATAAAGATTGGAATAGTGTTGCTGTAAGCCTGAGCGGCGGAGCAGACAGTGCCTTGTTAGCTTATTTAATTTGCCGACTATCACCAGACAATATGCTAATACACATTATTAGTCACACTCGAATGTGGAAGACTCGTCCGTGGCAACAAGAAGATAGTAAGAGAGTTTTTAATTGGTTGTCTGTGAAATTTCCAAAAACAAAGATGATTAGACACTCTAATTTTATAGCCCCCGATATTGAGTATGGAAACATTGGCCCTAATCTAACAGATGAATATGGCAAAAAGGTAAGCGGTGATAATATACAACAGCGAGCCTACGCTGAATTTGTTTGCTACAAGTACAACATACAAGCCTACTATAATGCAGTTACACATAATCCAAGATTAGGAATTTTTAACGGCATGAGAGAAAGAGATGTTGAGCGCAATGCCGACACTGAGCATTTAGAGTACATGATTCATATGGGTCGCGTTGCTAGTCATCCTTTTCGATTTGTCGATAAAGCATGGGTAGTAGAACAATACAAGTTACTTGGTATCATGGAACTATTTGAACTAACACGTAGTTGTGAAGGCGAGTTTGAAGGAATAGATTATACTACATACAAACCAGGACAACTAGTTCCTACATGCGGTGAATGTTTTTGGTGTAAAGAACGGGAGTGGGCAATTGAACAAAACAAGTAAAACATTTTGTATGCACCCGTTTACAGGGCTAGCAACTAGAGAGGACGGCGCTATACAAGTTTGTTGTCGCAGTCATCCTGTTGGATTTATACAAGATAATTCTGTTGAAGAAATTTGGAACGGCGATACTATGAAACGTATACGTAAGTCAGTACTTACTAATATACGTCCTCCCGAGTGTGAACCTTGTTTTAAATTAGAAGATCAGGGTGTCGAATCTTTGCGACAACGTCATATAGCGGGCGCAATACCCGAAGCCCGTATCACGCTATATCCAACTGCGCTAGATGCGTTACAAGACGATTACACAATGCCATTTGAGATTCCTAGCATTGAATTAAAATTAAACAATTTATGTAACCTTAAATGTCGTATGTGCCACCCAATGGACAGTACTAGTTGGAATGATTGGAATGTAGTAGAAAAGTATTACAAGAAAACAGATAACATTTTATTTCATTTAGTTGAAGAACACAACTTAAAACGTAAACCGTATTTGGATAAATTCGAAGATAATCCTAACTGGTGGGCTAGTTTTGAAAAACTATTGCCCTACTTTAGACGTGTAGAATTTGCCGGCGGCGAACCTCTAATGGATCCACAGCATTACAAAATACTGGATATGCTGAAACCCTATGGGGATAACATAGAGTTGAAGTATGCTACAAATGGTACAACACTAGGAATTAGTAAAGGAAGAACGGTTCATGACTATTGGCCTCATTTTAAATCAATTGCCGTTAACGTCAGCCTTGACGGCATTAACGATGTTTACAATTACATTCGCGGCAACGGCGATTGGCAAGAAGTTGTACGTAACATTAAAGAAATACAAACAATAAAAAATGTTAGACGTGTAGTAGGTGCCTGTACTGTGCAAATTAGTAATATACTTGTACTAGATAAAATTATAGAACATTTCTTAGACGATTTAGAAATTATTTTCCATAGCCATCGTGTAACTTATCCAGAAGTACTATCTGCACAAGTTCTTCCTCTCAAATTAAAAGCACTAGCAATACAGCGTTTGCAGGAAATAAGCTATCGTGTAAAAGATTTTCGGATGGTTAAAAAGCATCCTGAAATTTTAAAATACACATTAGGACAAATACAAGACAACATAAATTTCCTCCAGCATGATCAAAATCATTTATGGCAGGACTGTGTGGAATTTAATCAAAATTTAGACGCTACTCGTAATCAAAGTTTTACAGAAGTTACACCAGAATTTAAACAATACATATGAAAGATATATTTTATAATTCTCAAGGTCGTAACACAGCACAAGTAACTTTAGCTACTCAAGGGCGCACGGTTGAATTATATTACCATTTAAACGATAACCCAGTTCAACATCAATGGCAGACATTCCATAAATTTGCAAGTGTGTATAAAATGCATCCTATGTCTAAGGTAAGTTTAAAGGATGTAGAACAAGTACTAGTGGGATTATGTTTAGATGTAGGCGAGATGTTTGTTCCTCCTGCTGATCAACAAAAATTAAATGAACTACACAAAAAATTTGTAATACATCAAGAACCCGGTGCTTGGGAAGAAATAAACAAATTCATACATATTGCAGAAGGTTTGCTTACAGATAAATTTTCTGAATATAATAGCACCATGTACTTTACAATGAATCCAGAACCCAAATATGTTCCTTTAAAAGAAGAACATAAACTTTGGCTTGCTACAGACGAGCATTGGGGAGACTTGTTGTTAGGCTACGCCACAATTGGAAAAGACTGGGTTGATATTGCTCGAAATGATGACAGCTTAGACGACTTGAATATACAAACTACTATAAGTCCAGAAACGTGTATGTTTTTCCATGTAGAACAACCTTGCAGTAAAAACACAGAGCGTGATTTTTATAAGTGGGCAAATGGGAAAGAAGTGCCGTTTGATAACTTAAACAAATTAGCATTAGGACGTTATTATTTAGGCAAGTTGATTATTACAGATGAATTTTTAAATTTTAATCCTAACACAAGCGATTGGTACGTGCCTAATCATAAATGTAAATTGGATTGGAACTTAACAATTGGTAGAGATGCACAAGTTAAAAATATAAAATTCTTTGACAGTGATATGTATTTAGAAACATTATTAGCTCATACAGGAATAACAGTATGATTAAAGTAACCAGTAGATATCCGCATCAAGGAAGTATAAAGATAGAATGGAATCTTGGTAAACGTTGTAACTACGACTGTAGTTATTGCCCTAGTGAAATACATGATAATACTAGTGCGCATACAGATATAGAAATATTAAAGCGCACTGTGGATAAACTAATGACGTTAGGTAAACCTGTGCGTTTAAGTTTTACAGGAGGCGAACCCTGTGTACATCCTAAATTTGATGAATTAGTTAAGTACGCTAAACATGTAGGCATAAGTTGGATTAATGTAACAACTAACGGTACCCGCCCTTACGAGTTTTATGCTGGTCTACCTGTTGATCAATATGTGTTTAGTATACATTTAGAATATGACTGGAAACGTGTATTCAATACTGTTGAAAGCATACATAAAATTACCGGTATAAAAGCCATAGCACAAATTATGGCACATCATGATCACATGCCTGCTGTCGTAGAGCTACGTGCTAAATGCTTACTAGGGCATATCCCTAATACTGTAAGACGTATACGCTGGACACAAGGTGATCATGATTTGTTCGATGATATGCGTTACAATTTAAATGATTTAGAATTGTTAAAAGAATTAGAATCTACAGTAGAGGCAAATACAGTAGTGTGGCTAGATAACAAACATTCTCAATTATTATATCATGCCAACGACATGATCAAGAATCATCAGAATAAATTTAAAGGTTGGACTTGCAACGCAGGTATAGAAAGCCTAATGATAAATTGGGACGGAGATGTACACAGAGCGACTTGTAGAGTCGGTGGTAGTCTAGGCAACATTTATGAAGCTAGCTTCGTTGCACCTAGCGAACCCGTAACTTGTGACCGTAATTTCTGTACCTGCGCGGCAGACATTCCGCTTACAAAAGTAAGTGAGAAAGTTCAGGGAACACCGTACAAAATTCAGTATGACGACTAGAATCCATTGTCTTAATATAATCAGAAAAATCTGGTAACAGATTAGTGTGGTCTTCTGCATCCATCCAGTCTAGTATACCTTCCCATCGTTTCCAACCATACGGGTTAGTTTCCCAAAATTCTTTATCCTGCGTGTAGTTCTTCCATAGCCATTCCTGCAGAGCAATAAACAATTCACGTACTTCTAGTTTATCCTCTTTAGGCAATACACGTAAACTTAACCAAGTAGGTATCCATAGTAAGTGTACACCCACTAGTCCTCCTCCCATGGTTTGGCCTGCGGCATTTTTATCAAAGTTAATTTTTTTAAAGTTCATGCGAACTTTCCATTTGATAAAATCTGGAATGTGTTTAATGTTTAGAATTTGTACAGCACAGGCAATATTGGTCTGAATGTTATCCGGAGCATTGTCTAATTTAATTAAATTATCTTCAACAGTTTTCCAGTCAAGCGGATAGCGTATATACTCTCCTCTTGGTCCTATGCCATCTAGGCTAACACCAACTTTCACTTTGCGGAATTTACTCCATATTTCAATAATTTCATCATTGACCAATATACCGTTAGTGTTATAACGCAGACTAATTTTGTCTGCATATCCCCTAGCAATAATCTCTTCTAGGAACACTCGATGCTCTTTGATTAGTAAAGGTTCTCCGCCAGCAAAATAAAGTTGTTTAATGTTTGGAATTTGATCATATACTTCATTCCAAAATTCTGGATTTTCATGCCACTTATTATTAAAGTCGTCTGCTTGCCAGCTCATTTGTTTTTTGATTAATGGGCTAGTGAATATCGGAAATACTTTTTTGTGTTCGGGTACCCACATACTTGAATCGTGCGGACTACACATAATACACTTTAGATTGCAAGTATGGCCTAGACGTAGATCTAAGTATTGTAATTTATAAGGAACTGTTCCATCTAGTTCTGTTTCTTCGATTAATTCTTTAATATCAATTTTTTCATTCAAATGCCAAGTACCCGTTTCCCAAATACGTTTACTAGCGATGCCTTGTTGTTCTTCTTCGTAGCACTTTAAACAACTAGCAGGAACTTCTCCAGCCAACATTGTTTTGCGTACCGATTTCATATAATCGTTATTAAAAGCCTGAGTTGGTAAATCGTGCGCAAAGTTAGCAGGTGTGCCATCCTCTTTCTTTACTAGTCCTACAGTATAGTCTCCAGAGTCTGCACCGCTTGCATTGGCGACACAGCAGATGCGCATGTCACCGTTAGGCCGAGTAGCTAAATGAATCCATGGTAGCACACAAAAACTAGCACTGCCAGTTAGGTCCGTAATTTGCTGTTGCCAAGTTCCTAATTGTGTGTCTACCGGCTGTAGCCAAAAAGTCTTACTCATTAAATTCCTTTAGATCTAAAAATTGATCTCTGCATTGACTGATAACCGGTTCTGGGAACTTGCCGCATGTTCTAGCACACACATGTAGTTTGTTTTCTTCAAAACTGCTGTCCCAAACTGTTTGCCATGCTTCACTGTCGATAATGTCTTTAATAGTATTTGTACGTAGGTTAAAAGTTTCCATGCCGCCAAACTGTTCCAGTACACGTTGCAAACTGGCTTGGCTGTCATTTCTAAAATCGTAGACTAGTTGTTCTTCAGTAGCGTGTAGATAAGGAGTCGCACCTACAAAACAGCAGGGCCATAGATAACCTAATGCATCTAGATAAACACTTTTAGTACGTTCAACTTCGCAATCTATTTTAGCACTAGCAATAACTTCTCGATAATTTTCCACCGTCTTACGATCAATGAATATGAGTTTTTGTTCTGTTGGACCTTCTAATTTGTGTGTAACATTACCATTCTTATCTAGTACATCAAACCAAGGATTACCAATAAATCTGCTTGTTTGTTTTTCGTAAAAACTGTCAAACCCTAAATCTTTAGCAAGATTTCTTGCAGTTTCTAATTGATGTTCGTTATGTTTAAAGGTGATAAAATTCCAACGAGCAAGTCCGCCTTGGGCAATAAAAGCAGTGGCGTTTTCTATAATCTTGTTATAGTCAGTTCCTACTCGATACAGTGCATGAGTATCCTCTAGCCCATCGATACCGAACTGTACTAAATGATTCTTTGGCATAGCCCTAGCTAATGATTCCCACCATTGTATATTTCTAGCACTACCGTTAGTATGTACATCTATTCTAGTTTCTGGGCTTGTTGTCGCGATATACTCAACTATTGAGATTAAATCTTTGTTAAGGATTGGATCTCCAAAATTTCCGCACATAGTAACAGTATGTAATTGTTTTAAAAATTCCGGAGGCACAAATTGTTTAAAAGATTCTAAATCTATATCGTTGACTTGTAGTAGTGGATTTTCTAATCCGCCGTGATGATTACGGGCACACATAGGGCAACTGGCTTGACAGTTGCTAGTCAGTTCAACGTGTAATCCTACCAGGTCATTATATGTATACATTATAGTTTCTTTTGAACAGTTCTTTGTTCTTGTAGTGTTATGTAAGGAGTGTCTTGGCTACACATGACAATGCAAGTAGTTGATGTTTTTTGTTCCCACTTTTCTTGCCAAATAGTTTGCCACAAATCTGAATCTAAAATATTCGCCAGTCCTTTTTTTCTAGAATCTATGGATTCAAATCCTCCTAGTTCTTCGACAATGTCAAATACTTCCTGCTGTATATGTCTGCCCATTGAATTCATTGATGTATTTTCATCATACAGCCCATATTTTACAAACATACTGTCATTGTAATTGGTATATAAAAATGCACCTATAATACAACAAGGTAATACTGTATAATGAGCATCGATATAAACTTCATTAGTATTTAATGCAAAACAGTTGATGCTATCTGCGTTAGGCCAAGATGCATAATTTTCTATGTCTTTACGATTTACAAAACGTATAACATTATCGGATGGTTGTTCTAGTACATGAGAAACTTTACCTTCTCGATCTAATACTGAGAATTCTTTGTTATCAAATCGTCTTGTATTTTTAAGTGTGAACTCTTTAAATCCTATTTGTTTTGCTAAAGTTTCTGCTTGCTCAACTTGATGCTCGTTATGTTTAAATCTAATAAACATCCATGTAGCGTAGCCGCCAGCATCTATAAATGCTTTGGCATTTTTGATAATTTTATTAAAATCTGTTCCTATTCTGTATAGTGATTGTGTATCTTCTAATCCGTCTAAGGCAAACACCACCTGGTGTTTAGCAGGTAGCGATTGAGCTAGTCGTTGCCACCATGCTTCAGGTCTAGCACTTCCGTTAGTATGTATACGTATATCCGTGTGAGGAGCTGTATCTTTAACATAACGACACATGTCTATCAAATCGTTGTTCAGCATAGGATCGCCAAAAGTTCCGCAGAAAGTAATAGTTGCTAGATTAGTAAGAATTTCCTGCGGGAAGATAGTGACAAAGTCATTGTAACTCCAATCATTTTCTTTTAACATTGGATTTTCTAATCCACTATGAATATTCCGTGGGCACATAGGACAACTAGCTTGGCACCTATTAGAAATTTCAATATGTACCTTTTTTAGTTCTGTAGATTTAAACAAATTGTTCTCCGCACTTATCAAAATTTCCGCATTGGCGAGAACATTCTACCAAAGGTTTGGTATTCCACGTCTGTTCAATTTGGTCAAAATAATCACTAGAAAAAATATCCTCTAATGTATTTTTATTCAAATTAGGAAATATACCCACGGTATCCATATAGTCTATTCGGCTATCTTGTTTAGGCAATATCCAACTAAAATCTAACCAACAGCAAGGACTAATAGTTCCGTCTGCCGCCACATAAAATTGTTTGTATTGTTTTGCTTTACAAGATATACTAGAGGGATTGATTACAGATTCTTGTACTTGCGATACCATCCCAAGGCTAGTAGCAGTTGGTCGTAGTATATGAGTAGTGCGTCCGGAATCGTCTAATACGTGCCAACGATCGCTAGTAAATCTCGAAGTATGTTTGAGCTGAAATCTTTTAAATCCGATTTGTTCGCTAATAGATTTACACTTTTCTATTTGATGCTCATTGTGTTCAAAAGCCAGCATGTGCCATTCTGCATTACCGCCCATGTTAATAAATGCAGTTGCATTTTCTATTATCTTATCATAATCTGTGCCCACACGATATAATGCGTGAGTATCTGCCAGGCCATCGATTCCAAATATTACTTTAACATTATATTGTGCAAGACGTTGCCACCATTCTATGGTTCTTGCACTGCCATTAGTATGCATGACTAATTCTACATTAGTATTAGTTGTTCTTAGATATTCTATTATTTCTAAACAATCTTGTGCAATGATAGGATCCCCTAAGTTGCCACATAATAGAATCTTATCTAGTTGTTTTACAAACTCTATACTAAACCATTTTTTAAATGTATATATATCAATTTCGCCTAACGTAAATAAAGGATTCAGCATACCTCCATTGATACGTCGTGGACACATAGGGCAACGTGCCTGGCACTTGCTAGTTATTTCTATATGGATATCTTTTATGTCTGTTAATCTATACATTTTGGTATCTTACTATCTGCACTACTTACGCACCTTTCAGTGATACATTTTTTCGGTGCGGAAAACAAAGTAAATTTTTCTATTGTGCCCAAAGGGTCTTCGTGACAGCTATAAGCACGTTTTACCTCCGTACCTTTTATTATAACACTTTGATACCCTGCATTACAAGTCCAATCGGTAAAACTATTAAATCCTAGAGCATTGAATCTTTCTGCTTGATCTATATAATAATTTTGTTCGCCGTCTGTAAGTCTAATCTGATATCCTTCCTGTTGTTCAAAATCATCTTGCATGATCTTAATCATCTCTGGAGTATATCCGCTTACAATGTCAGTAGCTGTATCATTACTCTGCGGTTTAAGGGTTACATTAATTCCTCGGGCACGTAGACGGTTACAACGTTCTAGCGTTTGATAAAATCTTTCTGGCACCATAACTTGATTAACAGTAACATGAACTAACTCATACATTAGTTGTAAACACTTATCACCAAATTCTTGCTCTCGTGCAAACTCCTCATGATAGCTAGCCGTAATACTTCTGCGTTGTAGCATTTCTGTAGCTGTACACCAGGTACCCCACCATTTGCTTCCAGGACTCAAATTAGTAGTCATATGTACAGTTTGGTAAGGAGTAAGTACTCCATCATCCAAATGTTTGATAAGATCTAAAAGTTGTTTGTATGCTGTAGGTTCTCCGCCACTAAAACTCCAATGAAAATCAGTAAATCCATTCAAACGAGCTTGACGTTTTATCTCATCTACTGTAGACTTATATACTTCTAAACTTTGGTGATCGGGCTGGTCGCTCCTAGCATAGGGCCAACAATATGAACATTTATAGTTACAAAATCTCCCCAAAATCCAACTTATGTTAAATAATGGACGATCCAACATTGTCTGTTGTCCAAAAGATTTTATTTTGGTTAAGGGTATCGTAGAATATATCATTGACAATATTTACGTTTGATGTTATACTATAATGGCAGTCGTGAGTGTAACTGGTAAACCTCCTCCTAGTAAGCTGACCCCCAGCTGAACGGAGGGAACGGGTCTAGCTCATTGAGTGACTTTGGAAGTTCGAATCTTCCCGACTGCACCAATTTTAACACAGGCACACTAAGGCAATTATGAAAAAGGCACTTTTAATTTTATTGTTTGTATCCAGTCTAGCTCATGCCGATTGGCGTGATCCATTTGAAAAATTCGATGCTGATAAGAATTTTACTAGTGCTAGTAACATAACATGGAAAATTGTAGAAAATCCTACTAAAACTTGTTCGGCAGAACGAGTTCGTAGAGGTTATAAAGATAATGGACAAGCCGTAGAGGCCTGTTCATTTTGGAACGGTAGTAGCTGTACTATCATAACTAAGCGTATGGTTGATAGAGATACCATTGGACATGAAGTACAGCATTGTTTTCAAGGTAGTTGGCATTGAGAGATTTAGAACAAGACATTTGGCGTGACGATGAAATCTTAAACAAGATTCGTACCCGTGATGATTATGCTCAGAATCTCTATGCGGCATTTTGCAACATGCGTTGGTGCCCTAGAGAAACGTTTCCTGCTATCCGTCAAGACCCTAAACAAGACTTATGGAGTCGTAGCTGGCGCAGTTCTGGCGGACTAATTGCTGAATTTCAAGGCCATGGTGACTATATGGATTGGTATTGTTCGGGCATGGGCGGACTTGCTACTTACGATGAAAAAGAAGGCGACAAATACATGACCGAACATAAGTACGTACCAGAAGGTACAATTACTGAAGAAGTAGAAAAGGATCTTAACCGTTTGGGTTGGTTTCCTGTTCCGTGGGAAGAAGATGAAAGTTGATTTAGAACATATACATCATTGGATGCAGGCCATCCGTGAAAGCAATAATCCAATGCGTACCATGGATGCATTTTGGAGTGGGCAACTACGTAGCAAAGAATGGTTGATCGATTCTTTGAGTTTGCAAACTAGTGTAACTGACGATCCTATTACTGTAGACATACATGGTGGTTGGGTTGGAGTGTTGGCTAGTCTATTATTTCAAAGTACTATTCCTATCAAACATATAACCAGTTTGGATCTTGATCCGCTTTGCAAACATGTTGCAGTATTGATGAATAAAAAGGAAGAAATCGAAGGCCGCTTTCAGGCTGTTACTGCCGATATGTGTAGAACAACTAGCACAGCCGATGTTATAATTAACACAAGCTGTGAACATATTACACAAGTACAGTACAATGAATGGTTGGCTAGTTTGCCAAAAACAAGTTTAATTGTATTACAAAGTAATAATTATTATATAGAAGAACATGTAAGGCCAGTAGATTCGCTAGATGAATTTGCTAGTACTTGCGGATTAAGTAATATAATGTATTCAGGCGAGATGGATTTGCCGTTGTACAAAAGATTTATGTTAATTGGAAAAAAATGACTAAAACGACTTTTACAGTAGAAGAACTATTTGAAGATATCCCCGGAGATCCAGACAATGTCATCATGAAGATACCTCCAGAAATTTGTGAGAAACAAGGCTGGAAAGAAGGCGATACTTTAAATATACTAGTCGAAGATGGAAAGATGGTTATTAGTAAGGTATGAGCAAAGACGATTTAATTGAAATGACTGGCGTGGTAACTGAAGTGTTGCCTGCTAATACATACAGAGTAAAAGTAGATAACATGGAGCACGTTTTGTTGTGTTATCTAGGCGGTAGACTAAAACAGAACAAGATTAAAATCATTTTAGGTGATAGTGTTAGGATTGAAGTAAGCACTTACGATCTAACAAAGGGTCGTGTAACATATAGGTTGTAATATGAATGTCATTCTTGAACGTGTATATAATGTTTGTAAAAGTGTTCAAGAATCTAGTCCTGAACTAACCAATTTCAAACAACTAATAAAACTTACTCGCAAGACGTTTAAAGATCACGAATTTGATATTGCAATTAAAACTAGGAAAGATAAAGACCTAGATCCAGACAAGTGGTATGTTATGGCATACTATGATAGCGAAAATGATTTCAATATGGAAACAGCTATTGAAATCATTGTACATCATCACTTGACGGGCACAGAAGAATTTGGTGCCCACCAAATAAAATCATTCCTAACAGAAATATTTGATGCTACTGTACATGAGTTTCGTCACCAGTATCAAAGTATGCGTAGAGATCACAACGAGTATGTAGAACACGTTGATATAACTCCTTATTCAGAATATCTAGCCAGTCAGGACGAACTGGATGCTTATGCATTTAGTATTGCCATTGAACTGCTACGCACACTGGAACCGGCCAGGGCCAAACGTAATTTGAGTAGAATTAGTATTATGAGTAAGATGCGTACAGGAGCAGTTTACACTAGCCCAACTCTGCGAGCATATATTGGTAATTTTGGCATGTGTGAAATAACCAAAAAGCTAGCCAAAAAGATTTACCACCATTTGGAAACAGTTGACAAGCGTTTCATTTTCATGTAAAATACTTGTATATTAACACACACAGCAAGCAAGATGAAAGCGTATCCTACACAGCAT
>Ga0208380_1000186_pt1 | contig 18679 bp, 25 predicted proteins | sample CryBogCBE27Jun07_FD_184570 | JGI IMG/M metagenome (GOLD analysis project Ga0208380, IMG submission 184570) | Freshwater microbial communities from Crystal Bog, Wisconsin, USA - CBE27Jun07 (SPAdes) | ecosystem: Environmental > Aquatic > Freshwater > Lake | place: Crystal Bog, Wisconsin, USA... | reverse complement strand
TGCAATTAATTGTGCTGCTAATTAAATAAGTGCCAGAAGGGAAAAATACGCCTTTGCTGCCAGTTGACGTATTAACAGCATTGTATGCGGCTTGTATAGCAGCAGTATCATCAGTCGAGCCATTACCAGTAGCGCCAAAGTCTTTAACGCTAACATACTGCTGCAACTTAGCTTGAACCGTAGTGGTTACCGCACCAGTGCCGCCTTCGTTGTAGGAAATACCAGTAGCACTACTTTGAGCAGGTACTGTGTTGTAGACAGCGTTATTGACGTCGTTAAGCCAAGTGGAGGCAATTACTGTCCCACTTGTAAAAGTCGTTGAGGACATACCAACCCTTTATTAAACGCCCATGATCACTTGGACAGTAGCACTAGTACCCGAGATAGCAGTAACGTTAGCACGAACATAACGCCAAGTACTAACAGATGTGTATCCATCAGTAGCGGTAGTTGTACCACTCAATGTGAAGGTATTGATAGTTACCCAGTTAGAGTTAGTACCGTTGTAGGTAGCATCCTCGTTAGAGCCTTGCATTACAACAGTAGCACCAACAGTACCAGTACCAGTCACAATAGCTTGGAAGGTACTCCAAGGACTTTCTTTGTAGATAGGCGAAGAAGCACCAGTAGCGGTAGTAGAGTTAACACCACTAAAAGCAAAGTAACGTGGTTGTTCGCCACTCTTAATTTTTACGTCAGACATTTCATACTCCCATTTTGCTGATGTCTAGCACAATAAAGAATGATCCTGTACCTTTGAATACCATATCAATCTCGTGACCAATAAGCCCACCTACCCAACCTAGATCAATCTTGCTACGACCTTCCAAAGGAAGAATGTAAGGTTGATTACGATAGGAAAGCATAACCTTCAATCCAGACTCAACCATGAATACAGTTGAGTCCAGACGAATGTTAGATGGATTACCAGATAACCGACTGATGTCTATAGCATCGAATACAGAATCATCCTCATGCTCAATAGTACCTGTTACTAGTAACACAATGTTCTTACCACCATCGGCAGCAATAGACACCGTGATAGTGTCACCAGTTTCTTCATGTACTAATTGTTTGTGCATCGTTGTTTACTTTTAATTAACGCAGAACTTCTTGGCAAGCCAACACAAAGTCAGTAGTCAAAGTGTCAGTAGCTGTAGGAGTAATTTGGAACACTGGAGCAATCAAAGCATTGGTCAGAGTAGTACCAGAAGAACCAATAGTAGGTGCAGAGATACGAGCAACAGGACCAGTGCCAGAAGTAGAGCTACCAGAAAACACAATCATGTCAGTGCCATCGTAGTAAAAAGCAACTTCAACAAAAGTATTAGCAGCAGCAGTAGCAACACCAGTTACCAAAGTAGTAGCAGTACCGTTAACGGTAGACACCAAATTGATAGAGGTAGAAGAGGCAGCTTTAGCAAACCACAATCCATCGTTAGTAGATGAACCAGCTTGCAAACCAGCATAGAAAGACACGCTACCAGCAACAGCAGAAGCTTTAATGCGAGTAGTAAACCAAGCACGATTACCAGCGGTAAACTGAAAGAATTGACCGTTCTTGTAAGCAGAGCTAGCAGTAGTAGTGCCACCAGGAGTCAAGACAGCCAAGCCACCAATGCCAGCAGTCAAAGCAAAAGTAGAGCTAGTACCAGTGACAGTGTAGTCAGTACCAATCAAGGTATTAAAGTCATTGGTGTAGGTAGAGCTACCCAAAGCTTGAGTGCTACCAGTGTGGAAAGGATCAGGGAAGGGGAATGAGTACAGAGGCTCGTTAACGTATGCAGTAGAAAGACCTGCATAGAGGCGGGTAGGATTAGACATGATAAGTTCCTTTGACGTTGTATAAAACAACGCCCAATTAAGGGCGTCATTGGAAGACTAGATTCTACTTACATTTTCTTTTTAGTCATAGTCTTTTTTGCAGTCATCTTTTTGGCTGCAGTTATTTTTTTCTTTTGTTCACCTTCAGCTTTAACTTTAGGATCAGGCTTTTGGCCCATTTCTTTGCGCTTTTCGTAACCCATGATAAATCTCCAATTAGATAAAAGAAACCCCCCAATTAAGGGGGGTAGTTGTTACTAGTAACAATCAGGGGCCGTTGGAACCCCACACAGCACGTGGATCAGACCAGCCAAAGCTGTAACGTTCGTAACCCTTAGCTTTAACGTTCAGGGTGTCAAAGTCATTGTCTTGATCAAACATGATGGCGTGACGTTCGTAGTACTTCATACCAGTGCCACCAGGAATGGTGTTACGGATAAACCAAGCGTGAGGCGAGGTGAAGTAGTGGTTCACTTTGAAGCCACCTGGGAGGTAGTTACCAGACTTGATGACGTTGATGTCATTGTTGGCATTACCAGTTTGGTAGCTAGAGTGCAGAATGCGTTGAGCATTGAACACTTCTTGACGAGCGATGTGCAAGTCTTTAGGTTGAATAGCAACCAACAGACCACGGTCGTTTTGCAGACCCATGATAGCGATCACTGCATCTTCCAAAGCTGCTTCAGACAAGTCAACGTCAACGGTAGGCTTGTTAGCAAAAGTACCGCCAGTGGTATTGGGATGGTTGGTAGCGCACAAAGCAACACCGTCACCACCAGTATAAGTACCATTGAAAGCACGGTTGTAAACGTTAGCAGCAACGTTTTCTTTCGTTTGACGGAAAGACATAGCCAAAGCTGCAGCACGTTTCTTAGACACTTGTTCGTACAAGTTGTCGTCCATTTCTTCCTTGGTCACGATATAACCCATTGCGTAAGCAACGTGTGTATAACGAGTAATGAAGCCTTGGATTTCCGAATCGTACTGAACGCCAGCGCCTTGTTCCTTAACGGGAACCAGACCAAAGCCAGTCAGTTGAACGTCTTCTTCGTAGTTTTGAGTAGAAGTGTCTTTGTCAAACAAATTGACGTACTCTTCAGGATGCTCATTATAGGTTTGACCCCACCAAGCTTTGACACCAGGCCAAAGAGCTTTTGGGTGCGAACCCGTAGTAATTACACCAGCCATGTTATTTCTCCTTAGTTAATTAGATTAGGCAGTACCTTGGGCTTGCTTGAAGAACGACTTGTTCAAAACAACGTTCACCTTAGCATAAGCACCAGCAGCATTGTCTTGGCGTTGAGCCAAACCAATAACTGTGAAAGGCAGACCCAAAGAACCACTGGAACCCAAAGCGGTAACAGTAGAAGCTTTGATGGTCAAGCTAGATTGGGGTGACGATTGAGACAAGCTGTCAGCAGCAGTCCAGTTACCACCAACGTTCTTGAACACGTCAGCCAATGCGTATGTATCAGCCTGAGCTTCAAACACAACATGGGGATCAGTAACAACGTAGATGTAACGCAGACCAGCCGATTGTGGCAAATAGATTTTGCCAAGGTCAATATCCAAACCTTGCAAGCTAACACCAGGGTCAGCAGGACGGATACCAACAATAACACCCAGAGGCAAAGAGGTGTCAGCGGTCATTTTAGTGACGTAAGCAATACCATTTGAATCTGAGCCACCAGCGTACGTAACCACATCGCCAATGGCGTAGGTGTTAGTAGCGTCGTTAGCCACAGCAAACAATTGGCCTTGCTCGTTATAGGCTGCACCAGTCACAGTACCGACTGGAGACAGACCACGAGGGCGAGAAACGTTAGCCATTTAAGACTCCTTTAAAAATTAAGAAACTTTAATACCACCTTGGGGTACATAGAAACCTTCAGTGTTTCCAGTAATCTTCCCAGAACGAATACTAGCGTCAATCATATTATTCTTAGCTTGAAGTTCGGCTTGATCTTCCTCATACCATTCTTGCCGGATCTTCATAAGATAACCGTATTGCTCAGAACCCTCTGCACGAGGATTTACCAGGTATCGAATCCTATCTCCGAGGTCGCCGTTACGACTAACCACATTCTCACTTACACCACCTACTTCAGTTGGGGTAACAAACTCATAGCCACTTTCCATAGCCTCATGAATACGACCACCAGTATCAGTAAAGATGTGGAGGTGGTATCCAGGGATATGTTCTCTAACACTTAATTTAACTTCAGTTCCGTTAAATACGTTACGGCGTTTACGAGTCGCACCATCACTAGCAGGAGTGGGTTTAGCTGAACTATCTTGTTGTTGGCTCAAACGGGCATTTTGCCGTTCAACTTTTTCTTCATAAGTCAAAGCACGGGGCATCATATTCTCCTTTAAATATAAAATCAATTCCAGTCGTAATCAGCGAGGTACTGTTCACGGGTCATAAGCTTTTGTTTTACGAACCGATCACATGCAGCCTTAGCTTCAGCAGGTAAGTTGTCATAGCTTTGGGCACTACCTGCAGCACCCCGAGTCTGACGACCTGAACCTGATTCGACCCGACTAGCTGGAGTTTGTTTCTTACCAAATCGTTGGGGAAACTCTTCTGCCAATGCTTCGTCTAACTTTTCAAGAAAAGGCTCTCCCTTAAGGTTAGGGAACTCTAGTCTTAGGCTTTCTCCAATGCCATTAGCAATGCTGGTCATACGGCGATCCTGACCAAACCAAGTGTTCTTATCTAACCAGTTTTGCAGACCTGGGTCTGTAACTTGGGTAGGAGTCTCTGGTGTAGTAGGTGCTTTCTCAGCATCTTTAGCGGCTTGCTTTGCTTCTTTAAACTCTTCTTTGGCAGCATCCAAAGCATCATCTAAAGCATTTACTTTCTGTCCGTCACCATCGCTAATAGCTTGGGCACGGGATTCTTTTATCTCTTTAATACGATTCTCGTATTCCTGGGCCTTACGTTCATAAGCATCACGTTGGAACTTTTTAAATTCCTCAGCAGCTTCTTTGAACTCCCGTAATTGTTCTTTGGTAGCGTTCAGGTCTTTAATAAGGTTCTCGTTATTCTTACGCAAAATAGGGAGGATCTCACGACCACGTTTTACAAAGACATCTGCATCTACCCAATCAGCTTCATTACCACGGAAGCGTTCTTTAGGAACCCAACCTTGTGATTCAGCTTCTTGGCGAATCTCAGGTGCTACTTCGTTACTAGTAACATTTGCTTCATCACTCATATCTTACTCCTGTGTTTATTTATTCGTCAACGATTATGCTTTAGCTAAATACGGATCAACCAAATCAACGTCAGAATCCAAAGTTCCTGTAATGTCTTTATCGTTAATCATTCGATACTGTTTGCCATCTTTACCGAGGTAAAGCAAACCAGCATACTTAGCAAAAATAATCTTATCTCCAACCTTGCACCAGGGTGTAGGTTCATCTAAGTAGCATTGATCACCAATGGCTACAACGATGCCTGTAGTGTTACCCATTTGTTCTCGGGCTTCAGTTGTCTCTGTAGTTAGGATAATCCCACCAGCAGAAACCTTTTTGACTTCTTGTGGTTTGATAAGAACTCGCCACCCAACAGGGTTAATTCCAGACTCATTGCTCATTTGTGGCTACCTTTGCTTCAAACAGATCTTCATACTCTAGGTTAAGGATAATGGCGATTGCTCGACACCGACCTTTAACTTCTGCCTCATCTTCATAAGAGTGGTTAACTAAACCCTCTTTCATTGCTTCTCTATCTTCACTTAGTAATCTCATTAACCTAAAAGTGACTGGATGGAATTTCCATTCTTCAAAGTTTTCTTTAGTTACAACTTCCAATTTTTACTCCTTACTTACATTGGTTGTGCCATCTGAGGCATTGGCGATTGTGCCATATCCTCAGCTCCTCCCTGACCTGCATCAGCAGCCATACGAGCATAAACATCGTTCATAGTCTTAATAGCTCCTAACACACCCTCTCTACGCTCACGCTGCAAAGCGATTTGCATATTGATCTCTTGAATACGCATCTTCTCACCTTCAGTAGCAATACCAATTTTGATTGCTTCTGCTTCGGCTTGTAGCTTTTGAATCTGGGCTTGATTAAGTTCAGCCTCAGACATAAGCTTGAGAAGGGCCATTTTCATATCTAACTGGTCAGAAGCTTGCTTGGCTTGCAACTTCATTTGCTCAATTTGTACCTTTGGATTAACTGGTGGAGGTACAGCGTTAGGTCCTTTAGGATCTGGAAGAATCTTGTCAATGTTAGGAACCTTCAAAGCCTTCAAGTAAGTAACTTCAGCTTCGTAACGGTTATACAAACCAGGGGTACTACCCACACGCATAGCAATAGCGTTGGCTTGAGCTAGACGTTGAGCATCGGAAGTGATGCTTGGATCAGCAGAAGGCATAACGTCAGTTACTGGGCCTTCATAGTCGCTAGCCAAAATAATACCGTTGCTCTTAGCGTCAGACACGTAAGGAGTATTCTCGTTAATAAAGATTTGGTTTAAACGATACAGCTTACGGAACTCTTGTTTTAAAGAACGGTGAGTACGTTTAAAGATACCGTTAAAGATCTTCATACCTTGTTCTGCCATAGTACGGGTAGTCTCAGCAGGAGTATTCTGACCAGGGTTTTGACCTTGAAGAATATCTACAGCACCGCTAATGCGTTCGCCATAGTTAATTAACAAGCTTAACAGGGTAAACAAAACTTGAGAAGGTTCACGTACGGGAAGAGGTACGATACCTTTACGCAAGTCATCTCCAGTGGTATCAACGTGTTTCCACTCAAGAGGATTAAAGTTGTAGTTACCACCACGCAGCTTAATACCACGGCTAAGGAAACCACCAGCAGTGTTCTGCATAGTACCAGTATCAATTAACTGGTTGATCAAGGTATTGATAGACTCATTCAATGGTCCTAACAACACACCAAAGCCTAGATCATAGAAACCACCATCGGGAGATGGAATGAAAGGATACTTAGTAAAGTACTGCTCTGCTTTGATACTAAGAATAATTCCTTGTTTATTGCGTTCAACATCTTTCTCAGTATATCGAGCAACAATACGAGCAACTTTTTTATTGTCTCTACGGACATAAACGATATAGGGTTCGGCATATCCGTCATCATCTAAGTCAATGTGGCAATGTTGTTCTAAGATCTCAACAGGAGTGCTTGAGTCATTAGACTGAGGAGGCATCAAGCCTTGAGCTTTATCTTGAGCAGCTTGTAAACCAGAACCCAAAGACAAGTAAGAGTCTTGTTGGCGTTGGCCTTCAGATACATCAATCCAAAGTCCACGAGCTACACGTTCGTAGATCTCGTTCTTATTCATCTGGAGGATATGGGTTACCCGAGAAGCAGTCTCTAAGCTCTTTGTCCAATAGTTAACTACTAAGTCTTTAGCTAGGACGTTCTCGGATATGTTGTGCTTCTTGATGGGATCATAGTAGGTCTTCTTAAAAGCACAGCCAACAATAGGCTGCGTAATAAGAACCTTATCCATTTCGGATTCCCAGTCTTCATCTTCTTCTAAGAGCTGATAACTCATGTGTTGTTCCACACGAGTAGCTCTCAGAGCACGTAAACCATCTTTGTCATCACCAACAACACGGCACTTAACAGGCAGGTCACTGTCAATCAGGACAGGGTAGCTACGAGCGTGATACTGAAGTGCAGCAATGGTAATGAGGGGGAACTTAACATTGGAAGCATTAGCCCAAGGAAAGTTTTTAGTCTCTGCAACTTGTAAGGCAAGCTTAAGGGAAGTCTCAGTACGCTTTTCCCAAGTCATGCGTGAGTTAAGGTCTGTATCAAAGTCTTTTACGACCCACATACCAATCGTAGACAAGTCCTCAGCACAAAGCTTCTCAGCAATGTTGGACTCATACATAAGATCTTTAATATCAAACTTCTCTTTTAAATTCATATTTAGTACCCACAGATTGCAGAACGACCTGAGTCGATGTCATTACTTTCACGAATATAAGCCTCGTACTCTTCTTCTTCGAGTTCCTTCTCAGTCGGAGCTTCCCACATCTTATCGAGCATCAATCCCAGGTATGCCCAAGCGTCAACCTGGTCATCGTGCTTATCTCTAGGAAACCTGAGCAGCTCATCTTCAAAGTCCTGATACCATTCAGCTTCTTTATCGAATCGACAGGCTCCACTTCTCATACGGGCTTGGATACTTCTAGCACGGGTGAGTTTATCGCCGCTTGGTTTTAACAACACTGTGTTAATGAACTCACCACGCTTAAGCATCTCCTCATTGAGATACGGGCCTATGGCCTTCTGAATAGTACCCTGTTCGAGTCCAAAGAGTACGGGCTTATAAATCTTTTGAAGCATCAGGATTGTATCCACAATTTCTAATGCGTCCATACGTTGTTTAACAACGTGTACACAATACAACTTACCTTCATCATCCATACCACCAACAACAAAAGCTGAATAGTCAGCCTTTTGAGATTGAGATACAGCCAAGTCACAGGTAGCGTAATAGACAAGTTTCTTTTTCTTGTCTTCTGTTTTCATTGGTGTGAAGTCAGACTTCTTAAAGAAGGTATCGGTTATATCCAAAGGAATGTTTAACATTTCTTGGGAATACACGTCAGCTAAACCTTGACGTACATAATCTTCTTTAAGCATTCTGAACTCAGTAGCCGACTTCATTTCAGGCCAGAGCAGGGTTTTAAAGTCGTCAGTATGGGCACGATATTTAACGGACTTCCAAGGTAATTTGTTCTCAGAGTATTCTTTTAAGTCTTCACGGATAAGACTCTTATAGCCCCTATGGGCTACTAACTGAGAAGCTGGCATTAAGTTCTCTAGGAGAGAATCCAAATGAAGGATAGTCCCAACAATACGAATCTTGCCAGAGGAAGATATACAAGGAATAAGAGCACCATAGAACCAACGTTTAAATTTCATACGTCGTTCTTTGTTCATAACAATCTCGTCATTCTCCATATCATCACCGATGATTAGATCAGGACGTAAGTTAGCCCACTTAAGACCCCGTAGCTTTTGCTCAGAGCCTTTAGCTTGTATACGGAACGTATACCCGTCTGTCATCTCAACAATTAAGTCATCCTCAGTATCTTTGGGGAATGGACCTTCTTTAATACCAAACAAAGACCTTAGATCATCATTGTCTAGGATCTCTTTCTTAATGTCCCCAAGGAACTGTATAGCTTGGGATACAGTATCACTGACAATTAAAACGTACCTAGACTCTCTAAAGAGAACTGAAGCTAAGGTATACGAGTGAGTAACCGCTGTACTCTTAGCGTGATAACGAGGAGCAGCTATGGCTACTTGTTTATTGTTACTAGTAACAAGTTCCCAGATCTCTTTATGAAACTGAGGAGTAGCTGCAGGTTTATCAAAGTTCTTACGGAGGATAGAGTTAACAAACCCTTCCATCACTTCTGGGTTTAATTTACTTACAGGAGGCTGTTCTATTGTAGAACCCAGTTTAGCCATTTGTTATTTCTTTAGCTACAACGTCTATAGGCTTCTGAGAAGCAAACCTAGCAAACTCCTCTGAGAGTTTAAGAAGACGATCATCAATGGTCTTCTCTAGTTCTTCCTTTAAAGGAGCTTCACGGATCTTTTCTTGCTTAGACATCAAATCAGTTGTGATCTTCAAGGCTACGTGAGCCTTAACAGGAACCCTGACAATCTCTCCAGTCTTTTGATCAAACTGAGCATCACCTAGATCTAAACGATCTTCAACAGTCTTAAGAGCTTTGTCTACAACCCTTTTGAGGTTGGAGTCCATCTGCTGTACATCTTCAGCTTGTAGCTGAAGACAATACTCTTTAAACCATTCTTGTTGCTTCCAGAGCTTAAGAGTAGGAAGAGGTACACCAGTAACCAAAGCAGTCTCGGTCATACTGCCTAACATCAAGTACGTACTGACAGCTTGAAGCTTCTGGTTCTGTGTCCAGACAGACTTCTTATAACGGCTATCTCTAGATGTCTTACGCCTCACTTAACACTTCCACTTCTTAAGAGCTTTATTGATACGAGAATCTGGATCTTTAGCCTTAGCTGTACCAGTCAACTTCTTCTTCATACCAGTCATACGAGCACAGAAGGAATCTTTACGACTACCACCTTCAGGTTGAGGTGGTTTAAGGTTATGACCTTCCTTCTTAGCAGAAGCTCTGCCTTTAGCATTGAGTCCACCTGAAGGGGACTTACCTTCTTTACGTTGCCAAGCTGGACTCTTTTTACCTGTAGCCATAATGGTTCCTTGTAAGGTGGGTACTCGCTGCGTCTGATGTCTCTTTATGTGCCCTGTCTAGAACAAGTAACCAGCATCCGCTTTCCCCTTGGGACTGAAATGTACCACACTAAAATATCTTTGCAAGTGTCACAAATACGACAACCAAGGGGCTTGACAAGAATTGGCAGCTCTTGGATATAATTACTGTATTCTTTTTTCTTTTTACCGTTTTTCTATTTTTCTTGTTCAGGTATATCTATAGTAGTAGGTGTACGTAGTACACAAGTATGTAAGGTCCGTAAGGACCTTTTTTATTGCTTGTTGTCTATTGCTCTCCGTAGGAGATGTGCATACGTAGTATGCGAGTCCTGTAAGGACGAGCACCAACAACTACCCTTGCAGGTGTACGTTGTACCTAACCCCCTCTTGTTTTAAAAGTTGTAGCAGCGTTACGGATTGCTATAAATCTAAAAACAACAACGAGTACTTTCCCCCTCCCCCCACCTCAGGATACTAGGTTACTAGTAACAACTAGAACTAAACACTAGTATCCCTAGCTGTAATACTTACCTCAGTACAGCTAACTCTATATAGTTATCCACAGGTTATCCACAGTTATGTTTGGTGGTATATAGCACCCCTATATCTATCAACAACTTATCTCCCCCCACACATAGATTGTTGATCATCTATGTTATACCCTCTAGAAGCTCTTTAAACAGCCCTAGACTGCTCCGTTTGAGGTAGGTTAATACCAAGACATGTAGAGTACGTAATCCCTGCCGTAACGCCACTCTGCAATTCCTTAGCTTCTGTGCTTTACCTTTAACACTCTCAGCTACGTTCATGTGCGGTTGTACTCCCACAAGCACGTTTTTTATACAATCAAGTTTTATATGTAGATTCTGATAATTAATCGGAAAGTTGATTCGTAGTTGAGGCTAAACCCCACGACAAGTTAGCTATCGACAAGAAAACTCTACACGATGGTTACCTAATCCTTTGTCAGCCAATTAAATTTTTGTTTACCGCGACTTCCCAAACCCATTTCTCAACTCGGTTCAAGTCTAACTCTTAATCTTATTTCAAGTCTGTGTACGCAAAATTACCTGACGGCTTAGGGTAGCGGTCCACAGAGCGAAAACCACGCCAGAACCCGCAAGCGGAACCTGGCATGGATCGGCTCCGCCTTTTTCGCATTGCGTCCCCGTGTCACGACCGCAAGCGGTCCAGTCACGGGCTGCGGCGTTACCGCCGTTGTGTCGTTGCCTTCAGTTGCTGCCTTGCCGCTACCCATTGCCACTCTTGCGAGTCAGGTAATTTCGCCTACTCAGTCATGAAATAAGGAGTTAGAAATGAACCAAGTTAAATGGGATTGGAAAGATCACGGACAAAAATTGAATTACCTAACAAAGGGGCAACCTTCGTGGGTTTTCTTATCAATAGCTAAGTGGGCTTTAACCACAGCTACAAATCAACTGATTAATTACAGAGATCCACATATCTCAAAACTTGTTGATATAAAAGAACGGCTTATGGAAGTTCAATCCTCCATGTACGAAGCTAGTGTTAAACGCAAAGCTGAAGCTGAAATTGCACAGTAACCTTACCGCAGGGGTTTCGGCCCCTGCATTTCTTTTTATCAACTTTGGAGATTTTTATGAACAAATTTCAAGCCTTCCTCAGAGATCTGGGTTACGCACTATTAATTGTTGCGTTTATTTCATTCCCTGCTGCTTTATTAATGATTAACGATATTCATGCCTGATTATCACGTCGTCCACTTAGATGGAAATGCTACCGTTCGATCAGCAGACAACGGAATCACTGATATTGAATGGAAATATGGATGCAGGATATTATCTCTAGAGTTAACTAGAGAACAACCTATCTTGCATTATTTGCGATCTAACGGCTACAAAGTCTTAGATAAAAATGAATGGTATGAATTTGTTACTAGTAACGGTGACGGTATTCAAGACATTCCTCCAAACATATTTATTAACAGTAAATACATCCCAGATAAATGGGATGCCAAAATAGAAATTTATTAATGTACTTTGTAATTAATAAATGCAATTCAAACGCCAGCAAAGCTGGCATTTGTATTGCTTCTAATAACTTTTTTGTTCTTTGGCCCGCACCTTTCGGGGTGCGGCCCCAATCTGTTTTTTATTAATCAAAGGAGTTAGTTATGGGTTTAGATATGTATCTCACAGCAAAACGTTTTGTTCGTGATTGGGATGAACAAGATAATGAACTTAATGAATCAATTAAAAAGTTAGATCTTCCGTATCGAGTACAACTACTGGAGATGGAAGCTATGTATTGGCGTAAAGCTAATGCTATCCATAAATGGTTTGTAGATAATGTTCAGAACGGTGTTGATAACTGTGCTGAGTATTTTGTAGATCGTACAAAGTTAGAAAAGTTATTAGAAATATGTAAGGCTGTTAAATCAGCTCCAGAGACAGCTCCAGTATTACTTCCAACTACAAGTGGTTTTTTCTTTGGTGATACCCAATACGATGATTGGTATTGGGGAGACATTGATTCGACCATAGATGCTTTGGAAAAAGCACTACAACAAAACGATAGAACAGAGTTCTTTTACTCATCATCTTGGTAAACAATAGGAGAAAGCTATGGGAAAGTGGAAACAATTAGTTAGCGATGTCTATGATGACTACGAAATTATGGTTAACATCTCAGACCCCTACATTGAAGAGCTAATGGCTGATGCTCCAGTAGCACCGCCACCAACATAACAAGAGTTAGAAAAAATGAACAAAGCGTATCTACTCAAGTATCCCGATGCGGATCTTGATCTTCCTTTCTAAGCAAAGTTCTTTCAGATCCCATTGGCAACAGTGGGATGTGGAGGCAATTTTGCCTGTTTAAGTTAGGAGATAGTATGGAAGAAACAGACGTTTCAACTCTCTATTCTGCTGCTACTGAAGCTTTAGTCTCTGAGACTTCAGCTACTAGCACTTTCGAGAAGATGATCAGTGTTGCTTATTCACATAGCACACCAGAGACCTTCGAGAAAGAAGTTAAAGAGACTGAGAAAATCATCAAGAAAGAGTTTGACATTGGTGCTATGCCTGGCTCTTGGAGATCAGCTAAAGCTGTGATTCAAGGTGCTATGAAGCTTGGTATCGGACTCATTGATGACAACGGTAAGTACTGCGGTAAGACCTACCTACAAAGCAAGATCAAAGAAATGAAGATCGACAAGAAAGAACCAATGACTGATGAGAAATACGCTCAGAAGGTCATTGATCTGTTGATCAAAGTTCCTGATGATATTGATGGTATCCGTGTCTACACATTGGTTAAAGACTTCCTGTACGGTAAGTAACAACCATGCTAACCCAAAGCATTGAGGTTATGAAATACGTCAGAGCTAGTGCTGGTAGAGCTGGCATCTCTGTCGTATTTGAAAATGTCAATCAACCTCGACATGATGGTAAGACGATCTATCTTCCCAAAATCACTACAGAAACAAGTCTTAGTGACCTAAAAGAACTCATGGCATCTGTTGATCACGAGGTAGCTCATGATCGTTTCAGTTGCTTTGATGTTCTAAAGGAGAAGAAGATAGATCCTAAAAGCATCTTGATGTTCGTTTGGAACTTCTTGGAAGACTCAAGGATTAACACCATTGAGGCTAACGAGTACAAAGGTTTCAAAGACAATTGGGATGAAACTAGCTCACCAATCGTAACTCGTGTTCTTACTGCTGCAAAGAAGCAAGACACACTCATTGGTAAGTTATCCACAGCTCTCATTTGTTGGGAGACAAAGCTGCTTGCTCATCATTTTCCGTTACTGGAGATGGCAGCTAGCAAGTTCACTCCTAACAAAGAGATAACAGATGTTCTTAATAACAATAGTAGTCGTCTTATTGCTTGTCATCAAATCCTCGACAAGAGGTTAGGTACAGAAAGCACCTATCAACTGGCTGTTGACATTCTCAAAGAGCTAGGTGAAAAGTGCAAAGAAGAGCTAAAGGAAGAATTTCAAAAGTCTTCTGGTAAAGCTAAGGGCAAAGACGGTGAAAGTGAAGAATCTACTTCTATAGAAACTGGTCCTGAATCTGCGTCGGAAGACAAAGGTAGTGAGGAGAAGCTAAAAGAAGATGATTACAGGATCTTTGATGTTAAGTTAAGCAAAGAAGATCTCGATAAGTACTCATTGACAGTGCCTGAAGAAGGCGAAGAGATGGGTAAGATCGGCATCAACATTGTTGAACCAGTCAACATAGACAACATGGACTGGGATATGACCGACTATAGCAAGTTTATAGTTGTTGACTATCCTAGAAACACTGGTCCAGAACAGATGAGGCTTACTAGCAAGTACACCGAAAACTTCAAAGAACAGTATGAAGTACGAGTTGGTGACAAGCTAGTTAATCAAGAGAACTTTGCTCAACAAGTTCGTAAGCTCATTCAGATACGAGCTAGAGTACAGACACAGTATGGTACGAAGAAAGGCAAGCTAGATCAATCTAGGTTGTCTCGTATCTGCTTCAATGCTCCTGGCTTCAATGAACGAATCTTTAAGAACAAAATTGAGAACAAGACTCTGGATGCTGCTATTACAGTTCTGGTTGACATGTCTGGTTCAATGAATGGTGACAAAGCTTATTACGCTTTGGCATCTACGTTGTTGCTCAATGAAGTCTCTTCGACTCTTAACATTCCAGTTGAGATCTTGGGCTTTACTGACACAGATGGTTACAACATATCTCCACTGATGTTTATCTACAAATCATTCTCTGATCATCGTGTCAGTAATGATGCGTTGATTGAATCATTTTCTAAGAGCAGTAACTTTATGAGAGGTAATCCTGACGGTGAGAACATCTTGTGGTCATACGACAGGCTTATCAAACGTAAAGAGAGAAAGAAGATCTTGATCGTAATGTCTGACGGTAGTCCAGCAGCTTCTAAAAGCTCTAACGGTATCGAAGGCTTTACGCTACAAGCTATTCAAGAGATAGAACGTTCTAAGAAAGTGGACATCTACGGCTTAGGTCTTTGCAGTGACTCAGTTAGCCATTACTACAAAGCTCATGATGTCGTAAGAGATCCATCAGAGATTCCAAGTAAGTTAATTTCTTTAATAGAGAGGAAGGTAATACATGTCTAGTCCAAAGGTAGACGATCTAGTCAAGGAGGCTCTCAAACGAGAGTTAGAAAGACGTAAACGTCCTACTGCACCAAGTAGTGAACCAAGCCTAGCTGATGAAGTTGGTGCTTTGATTGACGAAATGGTAGAGAGTAGGAAATCTAAAATGAAAGAACCAGCAGTGGTAGCTCATCCGAAGCTCAAAAGCAATCAAAAGCTTTTCTCAGAGCTTACAGGTGTCTACGTTAGGGATGAAGATGACTTTGGTGTCACTTGCTTTCATGACTATGAGTGGGATGAACGCTTAGTTCCTTTCATTCCAGAAGTCGATAAAGGCTATGTCATCGAAGAGGAAGCAGCCTCTAACATTCTTTTAGCGTGGGAATTAAATGAGAAAGTTCTTTGCTATGGCCCTACAGGGGCCGGTAAATCAAGTCTTATTCAACAGCTTTGTGCTCTTACTAATCGTCCTTTCGTTCGAGTTAATTGCACTGGCGATATGGATTCTTCAATGATCTTTGGTCAACTAACGGCTAAGGATGGTTCAACAATCTGGGTTGACGGTGCTGTTACCGAAGCTGTTAAGTACGGTGCAGTATTCGCTTGGGACGAGTGGGACGTAACACCTCCTGAGATCTCAATGGGTCTACAGTGGCTTTTAGAGGACAACGGCAAGCTCTTTCTTAAAGAGATGCCTGGTAGTACCAAAGACAAACAAATTGTCCCTCACGAGCATTTCAGGCTAGTCGCTATTGGTAATACACAAGGTCAAGGCGATGACACTGGTTCACATGCTGGTACTAACGTTCAAAACTCTGCTACATTGGATCGCTTTGGTACTGCGGTATACATCAACTATCTCAACCCATTGGTTGAGGAACAAATGATCAACAACAAGTGGAGTGCATCAATTGCTCCTAAAACTACCAAAGAACTTGTTAAGCTAGCTAACTTGATTCGTCAAGGCTATCAAGCTGGACAGTTTAATCTTACGGTGTCTCCTCGTTCGTTGTTCAGTATCTGCCGAAAGATGGCTGCTGGTTACACACTCAAGAAAGCTTACAAGGTTGTGTATCTCAACAAACTAAATGAGACACAACGTAAGGTTGCTGACGAGTTGTTCAACAAAGTGTTTGGTTCTAGAGAAGACTAAAAGTCAAAACCACAAGGCTCTCCTACGGGAGAGCTTTCTATTTTGAGTTTTATTGGGAGAACGTATGACTGACGAACAAATTGCAAAATTATATAACCAAGCCTTGGTTATTGAAAACAATGGTGACTATGTTGCTGGCGAATTAGACCCCGTAAAGTTTGCCAAACTGGTAGCCCAGCATGAGCGTGAGGCGTGTGCAAAAGAAGCAGATAAACGACTGTATGACTACACCATGCTTACATCAAACCCGCCACAAAACGGTGCGGCATGGAGTATCGCAAACGCAATCCGAGCAAGAGGTGAAGAGTGATTAGCAAACAGCTAATCCTAGCTAATGCTCCTAGTAACATTGGGCAGCAGGTACACGTTAACCACACAGGCTGCGAAGCAGGTGAGGATAAGAAGCGTAGGTTGTACATTAAGCGTACAGAAAAAGGTCTGCTTGCATACTGCCACCACTGCAACAACAAGGGCTTCGCATCGGACACCAGCACTAGGTTGTCGGAGTGGCTCCACAAAGACACGACGACCAATCACAGCAGCTTCAAAGCTACATTCGGACCACTAAGTCCCGAAGGTAAAGTGTGGCTGCACAAGCATTACTGCGACACAGCAGATGTCTACTTCAGAGGTGTACTGGGCCACCTAGATCAAGTTGCTCTAACTCTGTATGACCCATACTGGAATCCCATAGGCTATCAGATTAGGAACCTGAAGAAGGAACCTAAGTATCTGACAAAGATCACAAGCACAACAGCAGACTCTGCTTGGTTTAAAAACGACAGCAGCACGTTATACATCACTGAGGACTATCTCAGTGCGTACCGTATTCACAATGACCTGGATGCTACTTCGCTAGCGTTACTAAGAACAACGATCACTGACAAGACTCTGATCCAAATCAGTGAGTTAGGTTTCAAGAAGATTTTTATATGGCTAGACCCTGATGAAGCAGGGAGAAGGGGGGCACGGAAAGTGCAGGAGACACTTTCACACTATCTGGATCGTGATGTTGAAATCTTCAACTACGAGAACAGTAAAGAACCAAAACAATATAAACCAAAGGAACTCAATGGACTACTCAGTTCTTTATCTCTGTGCTGAGAGCAGAGAAAACTTTAGTAAATACAGGAGGTACGTAAAACCTCATGTAGTCACTAAAGAAACAACAGTCATCCTTGATGGTATGGATCGTTACTACAAAACGTTTCCAAGCATCAGCAAGGTTAACTGGGACTCGTTCTCTGCATACTTAATAGCGGATCAAAGCAAGCGTTTGACTGACGATGCAATCGTTAAGCTGCGTATGACTTTGACCAAAGCAAAAGACTTTGAACCACACCATGCTCACGAGGAAGTAATCAAGACTCTTATCGAGTTAGATTACCTAGCAAAGATTATGGAGGAATGTGAGAAAGTCAAAGAAGGTTCTAGTGATCTTGAACACGTTCATATCCTAGCAACCAATGCTCTTAAAGATGTGGAGAGATACATTGAAAAAGATGAGCTGTTTGTTAGTGCTGATCTATCTACTATTGCGGATCGCATATCATCTTCCGGCTACGAATGGCGCTTGGACGTACTTAATCGTTCTCTGGGTCCTCTCCGCACTGGCAACTTTGTCATTGTTGCTGCTCGTGTCGAGGTGGGCAAGACAACTTTTTTAGCCAGCGAGGTAAGCTATCTGGCTCAACAACTACCCAAGGATCGTCCTGTGGTATGGGTTAACAACGAAGAGGAATCTTCTGTTGTGTTCTTCCGTATCGTTCAGGCTGCTCTTGGTAAAGAGTCTAAGGACATCATTGCTGACTCTAAGGCAGCTATGGATGCTTACACAACTCTTATGGGTGGTAACAAAGATAAGATCCGTGTTACTAAGGACACCAACAATCTCAAAGACCTAGAGACTCTCTTCAAAGAAGTCAATCCAGGTTTGATCGTATTCGATCAGCTTGACAAGGTTGATGGCTTTAGTAAGTCTGACGACAGAGAAGACATACGTCTAGGTAAGATATACAAGTGGGCACGTGAGCTAGCTCGTAGCTATGGTCCAGTTATTGCTGCATCACAGCTAAGTGCTACTGCTGTAGATCTTAAAGATCCTCCGTTTATTGGTCTTGATGCCCTGCGTGGTTCTAAGACTGACAAGCCTGGTGAAGCTGACGTTGTTATCACGTTAGGTAAGTACAAGGAACCTAAGAGTCCAGAGGAAGAAATGATCCGTACTATCAATGTTCCTAAGAACAAACTTCCTGGTGGTGGTGCTAAACAGATGGAGTCAGAACGTCACGGTCAATACCTTGTGACTATTGATCCTATCCGTGCTAGGTATGAGTAAATT
>Ga0208380_1000181_pt1 | contig 18978 bp, 12 predicted proteins | sample CryBogCBE27Jun07_FD_184570 | JGI IMG/M metagenome (GOLD analysis project Ga0208380, IMG submission 184570) | Freshwater microbial communities from Crystal Bog, Wisconsin, USA - CBE27Jun07 (SPAdes) | ecosystem: Environmental > Aquatic > Freshwater > Lake | place: Crystal Bog, Wisconsin, USA... | reverse complement strand
CAACCCATCACAGAACTTTATAAAGAAAGAGTTTTATTTACCTTATGTTGAAGGAACATTAGAACCGAACAAACAATTCATTCCATCACTCCCGATGGACAATCCACATTTACCACAATCTTATTTAGATATGTTGGATACATTACCACAGGAACAAAGGAAAAGATTATTACTTGGTGATTGGAATTATAATGAGGAATTAGACGCTCTATTTCAATTTGATGATATTGTATCGTGTTCGTTTAGAAACCCACCCAATCCGTCTGAAAAGAAGTATATTACTTTGGATGTGGCACGATTCGGTGGTGATAGTACAGTAGCAACAATTTGGGTGGGATTAACCATCGTAGAAATAATAAGATATAATAAATTGGATGGTGATACATTATATAGACATATCACAGAATTAATATCCAAACATGGAATACATCCATCACAAGTTATTGCTGACTCTGATGGTGTGGGTGGATTTTTGGTGGACCGTTTAAGATGTACATCATTCGTGAATAACTCACGACCATTACACGAACAGAATTTTACAAACCTTAAATCACAGTGCTATGTGAAATTATCTGACTTGATTAAACAGGGAAAAATTAGTATTAATGTATTAGACCCATCAACGGTGGATGAACTAACACAACAATTACTATCAGTTAAATTAAAGGATGTAGAAAAGGATGGAAAGGTTGGTGTAATAGGTAAGGACCAAATGAAGAAGATATTGGGGGATAAATCACCTGACATTGCGGATTCAGTAATGTTAAGGATGTATTATGAAGTTAAAAACCTGAAGAGCACAGGAAAATATAGTATTGCTTTCGTAAGATAAAAATGAAAATTACAATAAAAGATAAAGATTATAATTTAAGAGATTTTTATAGTGTAGGAGAATATGTTGACCTATATAAAATCAGAGATTTGTTTGAAGATGATTATTATGAGATAAGACTTATTAGCATAATGACGGGTGCTAAACAGGAAGATATTCTCAAATTACCCCACAAACAGATAAAACAAATATCCAATCATTTAATTAGTATTATGCCATCAACAAATTTTATATTTGAAGATTCATTTACAATTAACGGAATTGAATATGGTTTCATACCTGAATATAAGAATATGTCATTTGGTGAGTTTGTTGATTTGGATACATTACTCACAAAGAAACCAGATGAGATTATGTCCAAACTACATATTATAGCTTCCATTATGTTCAGACCAATTGTATCCAAAAAATCCAAACACAACTATAAGATTGAGGATTATGATTCTGAAACGGTGGATGAACGAGCAGAGATATTCAGAAAAGAACTGGATGTAAAATATGTATTGGGAGGAAAGTATTTTTTTTCCAAATCCGTCAGAACATATTCAACATCTATCCGTCCATCTTTGACATGGAAGAAGCCGAGTACTTGGCTCAAAACCCTGACCTTGTATTGGAAGATGAAAAAGATGTATCGTTTGAAAAAGCGTTCGGGTGGTACGCTGTCATCAACAGAATTGCAGGAGATGATATTACAAAACATGAAATAATCACAAAGAAAAGAACCTTGGAAATTTTAAATCAGTTGTTATATCTTATTGAAAAAGATAAAGAACAATTGAAACAAATGAATAAAAATAACCAATAATTTCAGGAGATATTACTCAAGATTAGATATTTATAGATAGGTATGATTAATTATAAACAACTTTTAACTGATTTTGGGTCAATAGCCTACCATCATGAACAGATTCGTTCATTTGGTTTCGGTGATTTACCCCAAATTACGAACGATATATTAACTGACCAAGAACCATTATATACAAGAATGTATATTGTGCCAGGAAACATAGTCTTCAATCAAAATCAACTAACTTATCAGTTAAGTTTAATCATATTAGATAAGATAAATAATGATTTATCCAATTTGAGTGATGTAATGTCCGATACTTTGGAAATACAAAAGGATTTATGGACAATTTTATATCAATCATATACGGAACAGTTTGGAAACTTCAGTTGGAACTTATTACCACAAGATTTTCCAACTGTAACACCGTTTCTTGAACGATTTGAGACCATTTTAGGTGGTTGGACCATGGGATTAAGTGTTATCATTCCATTTGATTATAACAAGTGTACACCACCTGTTTATGGGGATTACAATTTCCCACAAGACCAAGAGTTTAAATCATACAAACTTATTTTACAAAACCTTCAATTGTTTGGACAATATCACGAACAAATTCATTCATACGGATTCGGAGATATACAACAATTAACAAATGATATAATTACAAGACAAGAACCATTATATCCAAGACTCTACATTAATAGTGATATAGCAAAGTTCAAATCAGGACAAATTGAATATTCATTTAATGTTTATATAATAGATAAATTATCAATTGATTTATCAAACCAACAAGATGTATTGAGTGATACATTAGAGATTGCTAAAGATTTGTTTGCCAAGTTATACTTATCAGATTATTCGGCAGAGTGGAACGCACAATTACAACCATTTTTTGAGAGAACAGAAACAGGTGTGGGTGGATGGTTATTGACGATGACAAGTTTACAAAAATCAGATTATAACCGTTGTGTGTTACCAACAACATCATTCTCAAATGGTATTACATGGGAAGAATTGATGAACTTATGGAGATTGGAAGCACAACGATGGGATCAAATTAAAAATGATAATATATAATATATGGGAAGTTTAAATAATTTATTTGTATCAACATCTTTTCAGGGATTACTGAAAATGACCAATAGTCAAACTGGTGTAACTAATTCGTTACAAACAGTTCAATCAGGTGATGGTACAAACACAGCATTACAATTAAGTCAGACACAAGTAAATGTATCTGGTTCATTCTATATTAACGGAACACAAGTAACCAACGGAAGTAATGGTACATCAGGAACGAGTGGTGTAAATGGAACAAATGGTTCATCAGGTAGTTCAGGTTCGTCTGGTAGTTCAGGGACAAATGGTTCGTCAGGACAATCAGGAAGTAATGGTTCAAGTGGAACATCAGGAAGTAGTGGACAAACTGGTTCATCAGGAAGTTCTGGAAGTAACGGAACGAGTGGTACAAGTGGAAGTAGTGGAGGTTCAGGTTCGTCAGGAAGTAATGGTACATCAGGAAGTTCAGGAACCAGTGGTCGTACTGGAAGTAATGGAACGAGTGGTACATCAGGTACAAGTCCTATTGTTGCTAATTTTATTACAACAGGTTCAATAGGACAAACACAAACTATTACAGGTTCATTAGTTATTAATACTGGTTCTTTAACTATGAATGGACCAACAGGTTCAGGTAATGCTATAAGATTCCCATTTAGTTATAATGGAACAATTCAACAAGCTTCTTTAATTTATCAAAATAGTAATGGTGATTTAAATCTTGAACCAAATTCACAAATTAATTTAAATACAAGTTTAGTACAAATTGGTTCAAATGATAATGCTGGAATTAATTTATTTTCTACTTCACCAAATATAAGTTTTCAAAAAAATGATAATTTTTCAGGTTCACAATATCCTCAATTAACATTTTTAGTAGATAGTCAAACTTATCCAGGAAATATATTTGGTGGTTATCAAGTACAAGATACATCACCTGTTGATGGTACACAAAATACGGTTATAGGGTTAGCAGGAAATACATATACTCCTGAAAAAGGTCCTGAATTAGTGGGATGGATTGGTGGTGGTGGAAGTAATGATAGTGGTTCAAATACAGCAATACTTTTAATGTCAAGTAGTGCTAATATGGAAGTTTATAAACCAACTAATTTTAATTATCCTGTAAATGTAACTGGTTCATTAAATGTTACTGATACAATTACAGCTAATAGTGGTTCATTCAATTATTTACATACGATATATGAAACAGCTTCAGTTGTTTATTCATCTGGTTCAAACCAATTGGGTAACTCATTAAGTAATACACAAATATTATCAGGTTCAGTAAGAGTACAAGGTAATTTATATATAAATGGAACTTCTTATTCTGCTGCTACATCAGGTACAAGTGGAACTTCAGGAAGTAGTGGACAAACTGGTTCATCAGGTAGTTCAGGTAGTAACGGAACAAGTGGAAGTAGTGGAAGTTCAGGTTCATCAGGAACTTCAGGTGGTACAGGTTCTTCAGGTTCATCAGGAACTTCAGGAAGTAGTGGAAATTCAGGTAGTAGTGGAAGTTCAGGTTCAAGTGGAACCTCTCCAATTGTTGCTAATTTCATTACAACAGGTTCAATAGCTACAACACAATCAATTACAGGAAGTTTAATTATATCAGGTTCACAAATAATAACAGGTTCTGCTTATGGTGGTGTAACATCTTTAACTATTACAAGTAATACAGCATCTTTGGATTTATCTCAAAATAACATGTTTACAATTCAATTAACTCCAGCTGTTAATACAAGAATTATTCCATCAAATATTAAAGCAGGACAAACAGTTACTATGTTAGTTAATACAACAGGAAGTGCTACAGTTACTTTCCCAACAGGAAGTGGTGGAGTTAAACAACCATTTGGATATGGATATACTCCAACAACAACAACTTCTACTGATGTTTTAACTTTTATATCTTTTGATACTGGTTCATTATATTTAATAAACGCTAAACAATTCTCATAATGATTATTCAACCATATAGTTATCAATCAAATAATATACAATCAAGTGACCCCGCAACAGCGTTCAATACTGCTGCTGGTATTACTGGTAGTACAGCTACAGCTATTACACAATTGGTTAGTGATTTGAAAACAAATGGTTTATGGGATAAATTAATTATTATATATCCATTTGTAGGTGGTACAGCTACATCAACTAAATTCAATTTAAAAAATCCACAAAATACAAATGATGCATTCAGATTAACATATTCAGGTGGATTTAGTTATAGTGTAAGTGGAGTTACAGGTAGTTCAAACGCTTTAGCCAACACAAACTATAATTTAGGTTTTCAAAATACTTTATTCCAACAAGGAATAAACATGTCTATTGGTGCTTATAGAATAGACCAAAAATTGACACCCACAGGTCAACCTACAAATAGATTATATATTTGGGGTGATATTACAAATGTTAATTCAACAAGTTATTCTTATTGGACATTTACAGGAACAACAAATCATAACTTTGAAAATGGTTTAACTTCATCAGGAGCCGTGAATGTAACAGGTCAAACAGGAACAACAGGTTATTTTGTATCAAATAGAATAAGTACAACTTCACATAAAGCATTCAAAAACGGAGTACAATTTGGTAATACAAATAGTAGTTCAAATGGTTACCCTGGTACTTTTTATACTTGGCCATCAAGAAATAATCCTATGGGTTTATTCGTGGCAGCAAACGATGGTTTAGGAAACTATAATAGTGACCCAACAATAAACTTTTTCCATTTGGGATATGGATTGACTGATACAGATGTGGCCAATTTATATACAATTGTACAAACATTTAACACAACATTAGGAAGAAATGTATAAAATAAAAATATGAAAGTAATTAGATTAACAGAAGAACAAAAAGATTTATTAGTAGGAAAAGAATATACAGATGATGTAACATTCAACCCAATTTTGGATGGTACAGGTAATTGGTTTATTACAACTTTGGAAAGAGATAATTTAACCAAGGATGAATTTAATTGGATAAAAGATTTAGAAGAAATAGATTTAATTTAATAATATGTTTGAAAAATTGAAATATATAATTTTTGATATGTCTGAAATAGACAAGATAGATTTTACACAAATTAAGGAAGATAATATTGATACATTAGTATTATCTGACGATGGAACAAAATCATTTGTAAGTTGGGAAGGTGATGAACCAAGTTTTGTAGCAACATTAGAAACAAAATCACAATACTATACAAATGATGATATATTGAGTATAATAAAAACTTCTGAATGGATTAAACCAATCTATTCAGGAACAACCAATTAATTATGATAGATTTAGAACTTGTACAACCTATTATTGAAGATATTATTAAACAAAGTTTAAGAGACAAAGTATATTGGTATGGTTTAAATCATAACTTAACTAATCGTGTTGCAACAGGTAATTTAGCAAACAGTATTTCAAGTAGAATTGAAAGAACACAAGAAGGTGTAATTACATTACAAATATTAGCGTTTAATCAACCTCTTACAAATACTTATGCTTATTTTTTAATTAATGGTAGGATGCCAGGAAGGTTTCCAAATATTACAGCAATAGAGAATTGGATTAAAAATAAAAAAAGTTTCAAAATAAGAGATTTGAAAACTGGTAGATATTTACCAGCAACAGATAAAAATATAAAACAAGCAGCTTTTTTAATAAGTAGGTCAATTAGTAAGTTTGGTTTCAAAAGTGAACCACAGAACTTTATTGAAATATCTTATGAGAAAATATTAAAAGAAATAAACGAAGGACAACTCAAAGAAATAATTGGTCAAGCAACTATTGATGATTTGTTAGAAATTTTAGAAGGAATATAATATGTCATTTGGATACCCACAAATTTACGCAAACGGAATAAACAATATGTCTCAATTAAGACGAGGTGAAGATTTTGTTTATCAAAGAGGAGCAACATATCAAGTTGTTTTAACAGGAAGTTCATTACAACCATCAATAGAATTGGTTGTTAATTTATTTACAAATGATAATTTAGTTGGAAACATGGCTATTGTTCCATATCAAACAAGTCAATCAGGTTCAACTTACTATTATTATTTTAATATTAGACCATATACCTATTTTCAAAATTATGTTGAAGCACAACATTATCAATATTATTGGTCTGGTGATTTTGATTCAACAAATCAAACTATAAACATAAACAATCCATATCCAAATGGAGTTAAAGTAAATGTTCAATATGGTTATAGATTTTTGAGTGGTGGAACTTATAATTACGAATATACTGGTGGAACAACAACACCAAATCAATCTTTACAGAATTTTAATGATTATAATCATTATACTTTATGTGGAGACCAACCAGTAGCAGGTCAACAATTTCCAATATCAGGATTCACCAATACAGGAAAATATTTTGATTTATTTGGTGGAACTTTTGAATTTAATAACAATTATATTCTACAAAACTTTGACCAAGAGTTAGGAACAAACTTATCACCAACAAATAACTGGGCTCCTTATGGAAATGTGTATGAAGATGCTTCACCAATATCAAGATACGATATGAACTGGCCATCCGCTCCTGAACAAAGTACAACAGGTAAGTTTTTAACTTATGCTCCAAGAATCCAATACATTCAAGAGACTGAAAGTTATAACTTATTCTTTTTAAATGGTCAATCAGGGGATAGATTTGTTAATGCAACATCTTATATCTTATTTGATTTTTATGATATAAATAATAACTTGATTAACAGATACACACAAGAAATAAATAAATCGGGAACAACATATTCATCACCAACGGATTTTACAGACAATTATAAAATCTTTGCTCTACCTTGTGGTCCACAAGAATTAAAGAGTGTTTATAATATAGATTTATCAACAGGTAATACAGCTTATTATCGTGTTCAGTTATATGATGGTTATCCAACATGGAACACAGGAAGAACATCACAAGGACCAATATCACCAACAAGTGAAATATTCTATTTTTATTTATATAATAATTGTCGTCCTGAAAATACAAGACTATGTTGGTTGAATGAATTGGGTGGATATGATTACTTTACATTTGTAAGTTATAGACAAGATACAAAACAAATTACAAGAACCAATTATGATAATCGTTATTATGCTACCAATTTACAATCTGCTGATAGGAATATTGGTAGAAGTAAAAAAACTTTTGACACTAATGTTACGCAACAAATAATAATTGATACAGGTTATTTAAATGTTGAAACAGGAAATTGGTTGGAAGGTTTATTTTTATCACCACAAGTGTATATTATACAAGAGGATTTTGTAAGTAATTTGGATGTTCCAAATAAGATTTACAAGAGTTTAAGTCCTGTTATCATTACATCAACAACTGTGGATACAATTACCAAGAAACATAGTAAATTAAATAAATATAGAATCACTCTGACAACTTCTGATTCTTACTTCGTAAACAAAGGATTCTAACATGGGTCAACAACAACAAGCGGTATTAAGGGTTCAAACTAATATTCCTGATACAATATCAGGTTCAACTATATGGAATAGTGGTACAACATACAATTCTAATGTATTGGTATTGTATAGTGGTATAACTTATTTGTCTTTAATAGATAATAATATCTATAATGTACCAAATTTATCTCCTTTATATTGGGAACAATACACAAAGTTTGATTATTTGGATACCTATTCATCAATTCCAATTCAAATTACAAGAAGTTACGCAGAATTACAAGATATTTCAACCAAAAACTCTGATGTTTCTATAAATGTTACCTTACCAGGGACAAAAAGAAACAATAGATTCTTTGAAAACTTCTTTGATGTTGATATACAGTTCTTATATTTCAATCCAAACCAAAAATCTAACATAGATATTGTTATAAATGATGAAACTTACTTCTCTGGTTATATGAGATTGAACAAAGTTTCAGTTTTGGATAGTAAAGTTGAGTATGATGTATCTTTATACAACTCAATTGGGGATTTATTGGGTAATATCGGTAATAATTTATTGAAAGATTTGAATTTTGATGACCCTCAATATCTTTTTAACCATGTATTTTCAGCCAATCAGGTAATTCAATCATGGTCAGTCAATAATTTTAGTCTTAATAGTGAGCAACCATATCCTTATTTTTATCCTATTGTTCATAATGGATACTTATATTCAGGAGATACGGTAAACTTCACTGGTGGGACTCTAATTGACCAAACAAGACTATATACATCAACAACTCCTATCGGTTCTTATAATACTTCAACAGGTTTTACACAAGCAGGAGGTTTTCAATATAGATTTAATACACCATTTCAAGGATTAATTGATAATCAATTAAAACCAGCTTTAAGTATGTGGAATATCTTGAAATTGATATTCAAAACTTATGGTTATACAATTAAATCAGACTTTTTTAATACTCCTTGGATGAAAAGTTTGTATATGTATGGATATTTTAGTTCAAACGCTACTAAATTCTCATATACAACACAACCAGCTCAAACATATCCATTAACAGGTGTGGAAGTTGTATTTTATAATGATGATACAAATATTTATGCTGTAGTTTGTAAGATTGGAACAGGTGTTCCATGTTTTTGTAATGTAGATATTGATGTAAACTTTCAATTTTTAGATACAGACCCACCAACAATCGTAAATGACCCACAAATTATTACAGCAGGTACAACAGGAACGACTGCAACTTATGGTGGTAACTTTATTGGTGGTTCATCAAGTAATGCAACAGTTGGTACTAAACTTGCTTATTTTCCAACCTTACCAAATATTACAGCACCAATATTAGATGGAATGAAAGTGGATTTTTCACAAGTAATTGACCCTCTAATTAAACAAGTTGATATATTATCTTCTGTATTGAAGAAGTTTAATCTTATTTTATTTCCAAATCCATTAAATCCAAAAGAAATTATTATTGAACCTTATGAATTTTATGTGGGAACTGGTGATGTATGGGATTGGACAGATAAATTATCACATGATAAAGGATTTACAGTTGAACCAGCATTAAATTATATTGAAAGTAACCTAATTGTAACCGATTTGGAAGATGGTGACTATGGAAATAAACAATTCAAGGATATTAACAATAGAATATACGGACAATTGAACCAAGTAAACCCAACAACATTCAAATCACAGGAAAAAAAGATTGAAACAACCTTTTCACCTGAAATTGTGAGACAATGGGATATTCCAAATCAGGTTTTACCAAATGCACAGATTAAATTACCATTAGGAATTAACTATGCAAGTTCTTCTAACTCAAATACAGCTTCAAATGGTTCTGAAAGTTCAGCTATAACTTATACAGGGGTAAAAACTAAACCAAAATTGTTTTTCCATTTAGGACCATTCAATATTTTTAGTAATTTTTATACATCTGTATATGATAGTCAGCCAAGATACAAAAGTTATTTGGCATGGCTTACAGATACATCAGGATTACAACATTATGGAGTAGAAAATATTCCTGTAATTTCCAATTCAATGCCAATTGGATTACAAGACCAATATAAAATTAATAATGATACACAATCATTATTATTCAAATCAGAATTAACGACCGCTATTGATGTTGTAACAAATACTTTTACAAATTACACCAACAATAGTGCTTATAATACATTTTATCAAAACAGGGTTAATAATTTATTTGACCCAAATACAAGATTTTTAACAGGTAATTTTTATTTAAAACTAAATGAATATAAAAACCTGAAAACAAACGATTTAATTAAAATTAAAGACCAATATTTTATTTGGAATAAGATAGATGGTTATAATTTAACTAATACAGAACTTACAAAAGTAGAATTGGTTCAAATAAACAATCAAGTTTCTACTTATCCAACAAGATATTTTAAATATCAATATTGTGATGCTACAGGTTATACATTTTGTGTGAAAACAGATTTTACAAATCCAAATATATTATATACCAATTACGGTTGGTCATTATTATATGATTTTAATTGTGGAATTTTATATGGAACATCACAACCATCAGGATTTACATCCTCGTTTTTGGTAAATGGATATGTTCCTTATACTATGGTTGAAATAACTAAAGATGAATATTCTAATAGTGGATATATTGATTATACTCAAGATACGATGATGAATCATATATATTCAACTTTATTAGGACCATTTGCTTATTCAATGCCATCGTTTTGGATTAATAGTTCAAATACAAAAGAAGGATATAATTTATTTACAAATTGTACAACCTTTTATTCACAAGCTTCAACTTATGGAATAACTATTGGAAGTTCAACACAATTTGGACCACCAATAGGTATAACTCCAACTCCAACCCCAACACCAACTATAACACCAACTTCAACACCTTTACCATCACCAACACCAACGGTGACTCCAACTAATACTGCCACACCTACTAATACAGTTACGCCTACTAATACAGTAACACCTACTAATACAATAACACCAACAAATACAGTTACGCCTACTAATACAGTAACACCTACTAATACAGTTACGCCTACTAATACGAGTACACCAACAGTAACTCCAACAAATACAGTAACACCAACTAATACTGCCACACCTACTAATACAGTTACGCCTACTAATACGAGTACACCAACAGTAACTCCAACAAATACAGTTACACCAACACCAACAACTCCAACAAGTTATGTAACAAATGGATTACAAATTTATTATGATTATGGAATACCAGCTTCATATCCAGGAACAGGAACAACAATTACAGATTTAAGTGGAAATGGAAATAACGCTTCAACTGTAAATGGTCCAACTTATACCTCAACAGGTGGTGGTTTCTTAAACTTTAATGGAACAAATCAATATATTACAAGTTTTACAGGAACAACACAATTTACAGGAAATAATTTAACTTATATTGCTGTATTAAATTATTCTAATAGTTCAAGTTATCGTAATATATTTGATACATATAATTCAAGAAACCCGATGACATGGATTAATACCGCAAACAAAATTGAGGTTGACCAATCAGCAGGATATACATCACCTTTATCTTATGTTGGAACAACAATTCAAATTGTTGTAACACATTCTAATACTGCGGGTGAAGGTTGTAAATTATATGTTAATGGAGTTTATATTGGAGGAAATACATCAGCTCAAGGAGCAATTGGTGCTAATCCAATTATAAGTTGGTATAATAGAATTGGACAAAATATTAACTTCTATGGTCAAGCAGGTAATTTGATGGTTTATAATAGAATATTAAGTCAATCAGAAATTACACAAAACTTTTATGCTTTTGCCAGTAGATATTCAATAGTTCCACCAACTCCAACTCCGACACCAACTCCTACAAATACTCCACCAGCTTATTATGATTATCAATATTCAACAAGTGGGGTTGGTGTGGCACAATTTAATTATAGTAGTGGTACATTTGAAATTCGTCCAGCGGATGCAAATGGTAAATCTTATCCATTTAATACATTAGGTTTGAATAGTACAATTGATGTATATGATGCATCAACAAATACTTATTATTGTACTTTTACAGGATTTTATAATTGGAATGTATTTTCTACTTGGACAGCATTAGCTACTTATACAGGTACATTACCATCTAATTTAACTAATTGTAGATTATATATATCACCAAATATAACTCCTACACCTACACCTACTAATACGAGTACACCAACCGTTACTCCAACTAATACGAGTACACCAACAGTTACTCCAACTAATACAGTAACACCTACATCAACTTCAACTTACTTTACAGGTACAGTTCAAATTGGTTCATCAGCATCTGCTGCGTGTTTTGCACCACAAATAACAACAACTGTTTCATCTAATAATAATAGTTTTTGTTCGGCTGGTACATTGTCAGGTGCAGGATTAGCATCTTTATCAAATGGTAACTATTATGTATCATATAATGGAAATACAATCAATATAACAATTAGTGGAGCACCAACAACTGTAGCAACTGTTACAAGTAGTGGATGTTCAACTTGTCCAACACCTACACCAACTACTACACCAACCAATACACCTACACCTACTAATACAAGTACGCCTGCTGTTACACCTACTAAAACTCCAACACCAACACCTACAAGTACTGTACCACCATCTTATTCTGTAGCAATTTATGCACAACATAATGGGGGTGGAACTACTAACGCTTATATTTGGTACACAATTGATGGAAGTAATTATTATAAAGTTAGTTCAACAATAGTAACAAGTAGTTGTGCGTATATTGGAACTATAAATGTTCCAGTTGGTTCAGGATTAACTTTATCAGCAGGAACTGATGCTCAAGCTACATCGTATTTTACAAATGGTATTACAGGAGCTAATAACTGTGCTTCAGTAACCAATCCAACAAGTTGTACATACACACCAGTAATAACAGGAAATACATCAATTTCATTAAAACACAATAATTCAACTTGTTAATTTGAGGATACAAAACAATAAAAAAAATATTTATTAATATGGGAAAATATATATCACAATTAGACAGTCTTAATTTCATGTATCCGAACAATACACAACCGGAATATGATGTTAATATTATACATGATTTAATTGAAGGTTCTCCAACAGGAGCAATAACAGGTTTAACTTTAACTCAAAGTGGAAATAATCTTGTTTTTAATACAAATTATACTTGGAATTTAAATGGTTCAGAACCTTTTATTGATAATAATGGAAAATTAAATCTTATAAATGTTTATTTACAGACTCCTGATAAGACTTATATGGCTCCATGGATAAATGTATATGTTTTACAAACAAATGTCACAGGAACAACCACGACAGGAGGAACTATAAACTTTACAGTTACACCACAAATGGTTGGACAAACATATTTTTCAAGTGGAAATTATTCAATTAATTTTCAATATATATCAAGGAGAGCAACAAATATAGATGGATTTTATTATAGTGGAATTACAATTACAGGTACAACACCTACACCAACACCTACTCCAACATCTACTCCATCATCAGTTACTCCAACCCCAACACCAACTCATACTCCATCACCAACACCAAGTAATTCACCAGTTTATACTTTAATTGGACAAGGTAGTTTAATTACTCAAGGAACTTGTAATATTATTGGTTCTACGAATTATATATATTTGGATGCAACAGATTATGCCAAGTATGTCGGTAATGGAAATTGTTTATATGGTGGAACAACTGGTACATTAGTATCAACTATTAGAAATGTGGATGGAACACCACAAACTGGAACATTCTATTTCGTATATAATGGAGGAACATGTTCTTACAATAACTTCAAATCAGTAAATGGTGCATTAACTCATACTACACCAGATTGTTAAAATATTAAAATATGGCATCAAATTCAAGTAATATTAATGTAAATGTAAATGTAAATGACGAACAGGTACAGGAATCGGAAGGTAAATTCGTCAGTTTAAGAAGACAGATTAGAGAAACTACTGTTGAATTACAAGCATTAGCGGATAAAGGAGATACTAATTCAAAAAAGTTTAGTGAATTAAACTTAAAATTAGCGGAATTAAGAACTGAACAAGAACAAGTTGCTAATAAAACACAATCTTTAACCTCAACTTTTGGTTTGTTAGGTGGTGAAATTGGTGAGTTTGGAGATAAAGCCGAAATGGGTATCCAAGCACTTAAAACAATATCTTCATTCACTTTTACAGATATTAAAAACCAATTCCAAGTTGTTGGAGTTGAATTAAAAACATTTGTTGGAAAGATTGCTGATGCAACAGGTATAACAAAATTATATACTATAACAAATGAAGCTTTAGCAGCATCATTTGTAGAAATGGGAGTAGCTGAAGAATCAGCTGCAGCTGCAGCTTCAGTTTTATCAGGAGCAATTGTTGCCACAGGAATTGGAGCATTAATTGTAGGTGTTGCATTATTGGCAGCAAATTGGGAAAAAGTAGAAGTTGCTTTAAGAGGAACAACAGAGCAAGAAGAATTATATAATCAAGCGGTTGAACAAACTAACAAAGATACAGAGAAGTTTTATGAGAATTTAATTAGTGTAAAACAAACATTAGAAGCTGCAGAAAAAGGTGTAATTTCCAAAAAAGAAGCATTAAAAATATATAATGAAACTTTGGGGGATAGTTTAGGTAAAGCTAAATCTTTTGAAGAAGCTGAAGCTAAAGCTAATTCACCTGAAGCTGTTACGAATTATGTAAATGCTCAAGTTAAAAAAGCGGAAGCTCAAATATTATTGGCCAAGTCTGCACAAGCTGCAGCTGATGCAGCTTCAGGAAAAGGTTATGATTTAAGTTGGTGGGAAAAACTTAAGAACGCTGTTGTAAGTGCAGGTAATCCTGTTGCTTATTTATCATCTAATTTGGAAGAAGGAGCAGAAAATACAAAAGAATTATTAAAACAATCTAAAGAATTTGCGGAACAATATGGTAAATTAGCTCCAACTGGTTCAACTCAATCCAAAGTAGAAAAAACTAAAAAGGAAAAAGTTGATCCTGCTATTGCACAAGCTAAACAAGTACAATCAGAATTAGATAAAATTGCTGAAGATGCTTACGCAAAAACATTATCCGAAAGAGATAAAGAATTATATGTTGAAGGTGAGAAATACAATACATTATTAACGAAAGCTAAAAAGTATGGTTTAGATACAACAGCGTTAAATGAAGCTTATCGTTCAAATCTTGAGATTATTAACAAAAAGTTTGATGATAAAGAATTAAGTGAAGAAGAAAAGAAAAGGAAAGCTGTGGAACAATTTGAAGTTAAATTGGCTGCAGACTTACAAAAATTAGAAGATAAAAAGAAAGCCGATAAGTTAAAAGATTACGAAGATGATATTAAATTACTTACAGCTCAACAAGGAGGATTGGAAAAAAACTCACAAGCTTATTTTGATGTTACATTAAAAATTGAAGATAAAGCTTACGAAACCAAAAAATTAAAAGCACAAGGTAATGCTAAAGAATTAGAAACAATAGAAATTGAACATCAAAACAATTTATTGAATATAGATAAACAAAAAAATGATGCAAGAATAGCACTTAATAATCAATATTTAGACGAAGTTATTAAAATAGGTAATGGATTACAACAATTAGCTGGAAAAGATAAAGATTTAGCAATTGCAGGAATTAGAATTACTGAAGCTGCAACTATTTCTAAAATTATTATGAATGACTTGGCAGCAACAAGAAAGGCTTACGAAGCATCACCAACAACTTTTGGTTTACCATGGAGTGCGTTTTATATTGCTGATGCTGTAATTGGTACAGCTGCGGCTGTTTCTACTGCAAACAATGCAATATCAGCTTTAAATAGTGGTGCAAGTGGTCAAGGTAGTGCAACATCAGCTACACCTGATAGAAACTCAACAAAAGGATTACAAGGTTATGCTGAAGGAGGTATGATATATGGTCCATCACATTTACAAGGTGGAATAAATATTAATGCTCAAGGTGGTGAAGCGGTCATGACTCGTGGAGCTGTGACTATGTTTGGACCACTTTTATCTTTAATGAACCAAGCAGGTGGTGGAACAGCGTTTAATAAAGCTGTTTATGGTATGGCAAGACAAGATAATCCAAAAACACCTAATAATCCATCAACAGAAACCCCAATTCTTAAAACTTATGTGGTTGCTAATGAACTTACAAGTATGTCACATAAACAAGCAAGATTAAAAGATTTAAGTACAATCTAAAAAATAATATATTTATTAGTATGATAAAGAAAGACAAAGTTTTTGAACTAAAAATTGACGATAATGATGATATTTCAGGAATAGATAGTATATCATTAGTAGATGAACCCGCAATTGAAGTAAATTGGGTAGCATTTAATAAGGAAGTACAAGAAAATTTCCATATTCCTGATAATGAGGATGAAAAATATCTATCTATTTTGTTTGAAAAAGGACAAAAAGAAGAAGATTTATTAAATGATGGATGGGAAATTGATGAAATTGATATAAAAGAAAACTTTGTATCAACACATCCAAATCAACCTTCATTTGAAGATACACCTGAAAGATTAGTTCGTTACAAATACATTTTAAATCCGAAAATTAAAGAAACTCCAATAATAGATACAACAAGATTATTTTGTTCTGATTTATTAAATAAAAATTATGTTTGGAGAGTTGAGGATATGGAACAAACTTTGAATGATTTTGGTCAATCAGCGTTGGTTTGGAGAGGTGGATATAATTGTCGCCATAAATGGGCACAAATCAAATATAAAAGAGGTGAAAGAATCATTAATAAAGCTTCAATTAAAAAAGGAGTTGTTGATGATAAATTAAATACAAATGTTATTGGTTATGACCAACCAGATACCATTACAAATAAAACAAGAAATAATCCAAAACCAGAAACGAGAAAGAATTTAGGTTTTAGTATGGAAATTGAACCATTCAGAGTCCATAATAAAGCAATATTCTTACATGGTGGAGATGATAATAGTGAACAAGGATTAGAAAATGGTCATGATGATACCAACTTAACTGAAAGAGGAAGAAATTACTCTGTTCAATTGGGTAAAATGGCAGCAGATAACAAAATTGGAACAATTGTAAGTTCAAATCTTAAACGAGCAATTGATACAGCAAAGATTGCTGGTGATACAGCCAATACAATCAAACCAGGTTCAGTTAAATTAAAGAAAACACCTTTATTAAACACATTAGATATTGGAAAGTATGCTGGCACAAAGGTGGGTAACTTGGATGAATCATATTATGTGAATAATCCTGAAAAGAAAATACCTGGTGGTGAGACATTCAACAATTTTAAGGATAGAATGTTGAAATGTTATAACTATATCAAAGAATTACCTGAAAACACACATATCATTGCACATTCAAAGGTTATTCGTTCTATGAAGTGTCTATCTGATAATGATGGAAAGTGGGATAATAGTCATTTTATTGAAAGTAAACATAGTTTTGATTTTCCAATAGCAGGAACTGAAGGTATATCTAAAAATAAACCAAAAGTATCTTTAGATTATAATGGAGTATTATCTGAAACTGATGGACAGGATTTATATAAAGAATTAATAGCAAAAGGTAATGATGTATATGTTGTATCAACATTAAATCCATTAGAAGGAGCACAAATCAATTCAACAGCAAAGTTATTAAGGATACCACAAGACCATATCATTTATACAAGTGGAAAACCAAAAGGTCCAATTTTAGACCAATTAGGAATTACTAAACATTACGATAATGACCCTGATATTATAAATGAAATTAAAAAAGACTATCCAAAGATAGATGCTATCAAGTTTGACTATGATGTAAGTACAATTGCTCCGTATGTTGACCAAATTCCATCTAAAAAGAAGAAAGTAATACCTAAAAGTGTTCTGGCAGCTGAAGATTATCTAAATGAATTTGAAAGTATCAACTTTGCATCCCATAATGACTATCCACAAGAGGTTAAAGATGTTGCCAAAAGAGTTTTAGACTGGGTTGATAAAAATGGATGGGGTGATTGTGGTACAGGTGTTGGAAAACAAAGAGTCAACCAACTTGCCAACGGAGAACCTTTATCAGAATCAACTATTCACAGAATGTATAGTTACTTATCAAGACATAGAGGAGATTTAAAATCCTCAAAATCTTATGATGATGGTTGTGGAAAATTGATGTATGATGCGTGGGGTGGTGAACCTGCGTTGCATTGGGCTGAAAGAAAGATACAAATCTTAAACAGAAAGAATATGTCCAAACAATATTTCCAAACAGATGAGGAAAAACATATTGTTCTTGGGCCAGCAATGATACCAAATCAAAAAATATTCCGTAAAGACGATAATGGTAATCCTTATTATGTGTTCTTCTCTCCTGAAACAATACAAATGATTGCTGATAAGTACATGAGGAACAAATATATTGATAATAATGATGAAAATCACGATGGAGAAGCTTTACCTGATGTATATGTATTAGAAAGTTGGATTAAACAATCTAATAATGATAAATCAACTGATTATGGATTTGAAAATCTACCAGTCGGTACTTGGTTTGTGTCTATGAAAGTAAATAATCCTGAAGTTTGGGCTAAAGTTAAAGACCATCAACTAAATGGATTTTCTGTATCAGGTTATTTTGAGGAAGTATCACAATTTAGTAGAGAAGATATATTTTTATACAAGGTAACACAGATATTAAAAAACATAAAAGACTAATGATTGAGATTTTATGGGAAAATCCGAGATTTGAATTACCTACCGTTATTAATTTATCAGAATATCCTGATTTAACGGTGGGTGAAATAC